>Ga0209425_10000037_pt1 | contig 135475 bp, 119 predicted proteins | sample COG_05_FD_184749 | JGI IMG/M metagenome (GOLD analysis project Ga0209425, IMG submission 184749) | Pelagic Microbial community sample from North Sea - COGITO 998_met_05 (SPAdes) (version 2) | ecosystem: Environmental > Aquatic > Marine > Neritic zone/Coastal water | place: Helgoland, sampling...
GGTGCCTTATGTGAGAGAAAGGCAACAATTTGGGAAGCCTATTGGTCAGTTTCAATTGATTGAAGGTAAGATAGCGGATATGTACACCACTCTAAATGCATCTCGATCATATGTTTATACTGTAGCTAAAAGTTGTGATTTGGGAAATGTAACAAGAGAAGATGCCGCGGGTTGTATTTTATATGCGGCTGAAAAAGCAACTCAAATAGCTCTTGATGCCATACAGTGTCTCGGTGGAAACGGTTATACGAATGATTATTCAGTTGGGCGATTACTGAGAGATGCCAAGCTTTACGAAATTGGTGCTGGAACTTCTGAAATAAGACGTATGCTCATTGGGCGTGAAATTTTTAATGCCTCATAAGACTTCGTAAAAATTTAAAATTATCTAATGTAAAGGAAAAAAATGACTAGTGAGGCCATATTAAATCTATCAGAATTACCAGAAGATATTTCCGTGCGTATCAATGATGTATACGAAAAGTCAGGTTTTATACCCAACGTTTTTATACGCCTGGCCTCGAGGCCAGATGAGTTTAGAGCGTTTTTTTCATATCATGACGCTTTGATGGACAAAGATGGAGGTATATCTAAGTCGGATCGAGAAATGATCGTTGTTGCAACTTCCGCTAAAAATATGTGTACTTACTGCGTGGTCGCTCACGGTGCCGTATTACGAATTCGATCCAAAAACAAACTTCTTGCAGATCAGGTAGCAATTAATTACCAGCATGCTGACATAACCACAAAACAGCGGGCTATGTTGGATTTTGCCTTAAAAGTGTCTGAAAACTCTAATTCTGTATCACAAAGTGATTCTGATCTGCTCAAAGAATATGGATTCTCTGAAGATGATATTTGGGACATAGTCGCAATTACTGCTTTTTTCGGCATGAGCAATAGGCTTGCCAATTCTCTTTCCATTAAACCTAATGAAGAATTTTACTCTATGGGTCGTTAAAGATAATTTATAGAATTAAAAAAATTTGATATTTCTGAAATTGTTTCTTCTGGTTTTTCTTCGGGAATGAAGTGACCACAGTCGAGACTTTTCCCCGATACTTTACCGCTCGTATATGTCTGCCAAACCTTTTTAGGATCGTAAGCGTTTCCAATAAAACCTTTCGAACCCCATATTGCGTGAATTGGGATCTTAAGTTTCTTCTGGCGGTCTTCTCTATCGTGAACTAGGTCTATACTAGCGCCAGCTCTGTAATCTTCACAACTGCTATGAATATTTTCAGGTTTAGAAAAATATTTGATGTATTCTTTCTGTGCTTTTTTAAAATCATGACCAGTCGACCATTTATTTAAACAGTTATTTAACCAGAATTCTGGATTGTCACCAATCAGTGTTTCGGGTACGCCAACAGGCTGAATTAAAAAAAACCAATGAAAATAAGCCTTAGCAAATTCCATATCTGTTGTCTCATACATGTCGAGGGTTGGACATATATCCATTACTATAAGTCCAGATATGTCCTCTTTATTATCCCGGGCCATTCTGTGAGCCACTCGTGCGCCTCGGTCGTGACCAACTAAACCAAAATTGTAAAAGTTTAGGTGGTTCATTAGCTTTCTTAAATCATCAGCCATTACTTTTTTAGAATAGTTGTAATGGTCACTATCACCTGTTGGGCATAAACTTCTACCATAACCTCTTAGGTCTGGGGTGATAATAGTATATGTTTTTGCTAGACATGGAGCTACCAAATGCCACATAAAGTGAGTTTGAGGATATCCATGCAGAAGTAAAAGGGGAGGACCCTCACCACCTATTTTATAAAAAATTTCTCCTTCATCTAATCGAAATCTATTTTCAACAAACTTTTTGAACATTTGATATCCTTCCAACCTGATACTATACTAAACATAAGGATAATTATAAGTGAATTAAATATGTATCTCCGTTTTTTTTAATATATCAGGATTGGATTTTCTATGAACTCAAATAGTTATGATGAAGGTAGATTAAATCTTCCATTTGTCGGAATACCCACTTTTGCAAAGAAACCCTATATATCAGATTGGGAAGACTTTTCTGCGGATGTTGCAATCATTGGTGCTCCTTTTGACGCAGGCACGCAGTATCGTTCAGGAGCTCGTTTTGGTCCCCGAGGGGTTAGGGAGGGTTCAACATTATTTTCTTTTGGTCATGCTGGTGCATATGACCACGAAGATGATGCCGTCTATCTCGATGAAAATGTACGTATTGTAGATTTTGGTGATGCGGACATTATTCATACTCAGACTATAAAAACTCATAAAAATATTGAATATGCAGTTCGGTGCGCTTTAAAAGCAAAAGCACTTCCAGTTGTCATTGGAGGAGATCACTCAGTTAATATTCCTTGTATTGATGCTTTTGATCAGGGCGAGGAATTTTCAATACTTCAGATAGATGCACATCTTGATTTTGTTGATGAGCGCCATGGAGTAAGGAATGGCCATGGAAATCCAATGCGGCGAGCTGCAGAAAAAGACTATGTTAGGAGTCTATTGCAAGTAGGAATTCGCAATGTATCTTCCACAGCAAGAATTGGTTATGAAGATGCAAAACGAATGGGTAGTGACATTTTATCCGTTAGGCAGGCACGGAAAATTGGAATGAGCAAAGTTGCTGAGCGGTTGACAAAAAACTCCAGGGTTTATGTCACTATTGATATCGACGCCTTTTGTCCATCTATTGCCTCAGGAACGGGCACACCAAGCCATGGAGGCTTTCTTTACTACGAAGTGTTGGAGCTTTTGCAAGAGGTATCCAAAAGGCATCGCGTAATCGGAATTGATCTGGTTGAGGTTGCTCCAGATTATGATGCAAGTGGTTCAACTCAAATTCTTGCAGCTCAAATTCTTATGAACTTTCTTGGGTTTATTTTTCATAACCGGTAAATCAAAATTATATCTTGATCGGACTTTGAGCCTTATCAGAAAAATAAATTGCGTCTATCACTTTTTGATTTTTCTTAGACTCAGTTAGACTAAAGATTCCATCTTGTGTCCCATTTTTTATTGCTTCGCTAAATTTCTCTATCTGCAGTTTATATTGGTTGATTTCTCCAAATTTAAACTCTTCGACTTTAGTGTCATCTTGAGAATGTACTGTAACCCGAGAATGTCCATAGATACGTGCATTAAATGGAGCATGAACTTCAATTCGACCGTCTTCTCCGTGAAAAGTCATATGCTGTCGAAGGGCCATTTGAGTGGAGCAATAAAAACTAAGGTCAAATTCATCAAAATGGACCTGAGCAGAAGCAAAAGTATCGGTTTTAAAGTGTGTATCATATTTAATTCTGGAAGTTACGGAATGTGGCTCTTGATTAGAAGCAAAACGGGTAGTAACAATTGGATATACGCCAATATCAGGCAAGCCCCCTCCGCCTAGTTCTAAGCGGTTTCTCATATTAGTTGGATCTTTATTATAGTACGTAAAGGCACCTTGTACTTGTTTTAAAGGTCCAATTTTTCCATTTTGTAAAAGATCTTTTACCTTTATCCATTGGGGATGATAAGTAACCATGAACGCTTCAGAGATGAATACTTTGCTTTGGCTTTCAGTTTCAATGAGCCTATCGATGTCGGAACTTTTTAGAGCGATTGGTTTTTCGCATAATACATGCTTACCCATTTCTGCAGTCTTTATCGACCAATTAACGTGGTCCGAAGTTGGTAAAGGGATATAGACTGCATCGATGTGTTGTGACGAAATAAGTTCTTCATAGCAGCCAAAACTGAAGGGTGCTCCAAAGTGATCTGCCAGGGCTTTAGCCTTTTTTGGATCTCGGCTCGAGATGCCAGTGAGTGATGCGCCTTTCGCTTCTAAAATAGCTGGTATTACCTGCTCTCGACCAATCTTAGCAGTCGATAAAACTCCCCATCTTATCATAAAACTTGTCTTTCAATTTATTTTTAAATTAAGCTCAGCTTAAAACGATATAATGCTTTATCAATGTCTACAATCAAATATAGTTGTTAATTAGAGGAATTACTCATTGCAATTACATTTGACTGAAAAAGTGATAACTCTGACGGTTAGATTATAATGGAAGGAATTTTATGTATCTTGGTTTGGATTTGGGCACCTCGGGTTTAAAGGGCATCTTGTTAACAAAGGATCAAGAAGTTGTAGGCGTTGCAGAAAGTAATTATTCTGTTCAAAATCGAAGAACTGGATGGTCTGAGCAAGACCCAAGCGATTGGATTTACGCCTGTGAAAATGTGATGCTCTCTCTTTCTAATCAATTCCCGTCACAAATATTAGAACTTAGGGGCATCGGTATTTCCGGGCAGATGCATGGAGCAGTACTGCTTGAAAAAAATGGGAATGTGATCAGACCCTGTATGCTGTGGAATGATACACGCTCTTATGCTCAGGCCCAAAAGATGGATGAAGGAGATCTATTTCGAGGTATTTCTGGAAATATCGTTTTCCCTGGATTTACTGCACCGAAAGTATCTTGGGTGGAGGAGAATGAGCCAGAAAATTTTAAGAAAATAGCCTCAATATTATTACCAAAAGATTATTTAAGGTTTTGGTTAACTGGTGATTTAGTTTCTGAGATGTCGGACGCTGCAGGGACTAGTTGGTTGAACTTGGAAAAGCGCTGCTGGTCAGAAACTCTTCTGGCAGCGAGTAATTTAAATGTTCAGCAAATGCCAACCTTAATCGAGGGTTCCGAAGTTGGCGGGTTATTGAAGAATCAGTTAAAAAATCAATGGAACATTTTAGGTAGTGTGTCAGTTGTTGGAGGGGCTGGAGACAATGCCGCTGCTGCGTGTGGCTGCGGGGTAATGTCTGAAGGTCAAGGCTTTATCTCTCTCGGTACATCGGGTGTGCTACTCGCAGCTCGCGATGGTTGTTTCCCATCACCAGAAACCGCTGTACATACTTTTTGTCATGCTGTTCCAGACAAGTGGTACCAAATGGGTGTAATATTGGCTGCCACCGATAGTTTAAATTGGTTATCAAGAATTTCTGGTAAGACACCTGCACAACTTTCGAGTTTACTGAAAGTAGAGCCAAATGGGCCATCTGATTTAAAGTTTTTACCATATTTAGCCGGTGAGCGGACCCCACATAATGACTCTCTAACTCGAGGTGCATTCATTGGCTTAGATATATCTCATACTCACTATGAGCTAACCCAAGCAGTATTTGAAGGTGTCGCATTTGCTCTGAAGGATAGCTTACTGGCTTTGAATAAAACTGGTGCAAAAATTAAAACTTTATTTGCGCTGGGAGGTGGTGGTCAATCAAAGTTTTGGCTTCAAACTATTTCTAATATTTTAAATATGCCATTATCTTTGCCAAATAAAGGTGAGCTTGGTGCGGCTCTGGGAGCATCCCGTCTGGCTCTCGCTGCAGGCGAAAATATTAAAACTGAAGAAGTCATGATGGAGCCTAAGGTGAAAGAGGTCCTTAGACCAGCATCAGACCTTGTCGCTGCCTATGACGATGCTTATAGAATTTATCGTGATGCTTACCCCAATATAAAGGTGTTAAAATGAGCAATAATTTTTTTGGTGACGTAAAATCGATCAACTATGAAGGCCCAGATACTACAAATCGAATGGCCTTCAGGCACTATGACTCAGGTGCAAACGTTTTTGGAAAGAGCATGGAGGATCAATTGCGTTTCGCTGTTTGTTATTGGCATTCATTTTGTTGGCCAGGAAGTGATCCATTTGGGGGGCAGACATTCGAACGTCCTTGGTTTGCAGATCAAATGCAAGGTAATGCGATGGCAGCGGCAAAGCTTAAAGCTGATGTGGCCTTTGATATGTTCTCAATTTTGAATGTGCCCTTTTATTGTTTTCATGATCTCGATATGAGACCAGAAGGTGACTCTCTTGAAGAGAATACTAATAACCTTGAAGAAATGACAGAGTATTTTTTAAAGAAGCAAGAAGATACGGGAAGAAAACTTCTTTGGGGGACTGCAAATTTATTCACGCATAGGCGTTATATGTCAGGTGCTGCTACCAATCCTGATCCAGATGTTTTTGCATTTGCTGCAGCCACGGTAAAGACCTGCATGGACTCTACTTTTAAACTTGGTGGTCAAAATTATGTGCTTTGGGGCGGAAGAGAGGGGTATGAAACTCTTCTAAATACGGATCTCACCAGGGAAGATAAGCAAATGGGGCGGTTTCTTAATTTGGTGGTAGAATATAAGTATAAGATTGGATTCAAAGGCACAATATTAATTGAACCAAAACCTCAAGAGCCAACAAAGCATCAATATGATTATGACGTTGCCTCAGTCTATGGGTTCTTGAAACGCCATGGATTAGAAAATGAAGTAAAAGTAAATATCGAGCAAGGTCATGCAATATTAGCAGGCCATAGCTTTGAACATGAAATAGCCTTGGCGAATTCATTGGGAGTTTTTGGATCGATTGATATGAATAGAAATGACTATCAGTCTGGTTGGGATACGGATCAGTTTCCTAATAACGTTCCTGAAGTTGCTTTAGCCTACTTCCACATTTTGAGTGCTGGTGGGTTTCATAATGGAGGAACAAATTTTGATGCTAAACTTCGACGTCAATCGCTTGATCCAGAGGATCTGCTGCTCGCTCATATTGGTGCAATGGATGTATGTGCTCAAGGTCTTAGAGCTGCAGCAGCGATGGTGGAAGATGGAGAGCTCAGTCAATTTTTGGCAGACCGCTACAAAGAGTGGAGTTCGCCTTACGCAACTCGAATGCTTTCCGGAGAGTTGGATCTAGTGGCGATCTACCAGAATGTAAAAAATCGAGAGATTAACCCTAGACCAAAATCTGGGAAGCAAGAGTATTTAGAGAATGTTGTAAATAGATTTTTATAGATTTAATGTCTGTAACGAATTTAGGAACATTTGGTGGCACAGAAGTAAAACAGGCTCTATTGGAAAGTGATACAAGCTCAGTTTCGATTTTAAGCTATGGAGCTATAACAAAGAGTTGGAGAGTAAAGGCTGGAAGCGGGACTGTTCCAATTCTCTTGGGGTTTAACACACTAGAAGCTTATCAAGCTGATAAAAGTTTTATGGGAATAATAGCTGGACGGGTTGCCAATAGAACGAAAAATGGACGGTGTATTATTAATGGTTTGGAATATTCTTTTGCGTTAAATGATTACCCGCATCATTTACATGGCGGAGAATGTGGGTTTGGGAAACGGCATTGGAATTTAGATCTCGATTCTCAAAGTTGTGCTGTTCAGTTGAGGCGGGTTTCTGCACATTTAGAGGAAGGGTATCCAGGCACAGTAGATGTTACTGTGAAAATTACTCTCTTTGAAAGTACGCTTACCTATGAAATGATTGCAATACCTGATAGGCCTACTCCTATTAACTTGGCTCAACACAACTATTATAACCTGATGGGAACCGGTTCAATATGGGATCATGAAATTGAAAGTGTCGCCAATAATTACACCCCAACAACCGATGATTTAATTCCAACTGGAGAAGTTGTGCCGCTAGAGACGAAGATGATCGATGGTGCGGCCACTCATTGGGATCTTTCAGAACCAAAAGCTTTTGGTTGCTTAGATCCAACAAGAAGTGGGATAGATATCAATCTTGTTCTTCCTTCTCAAGTCAACCCGAGTGTTTCTGCGGTTAAGGTGACCGCAAAAAATGGATTTTCTTTAGAGGTATATACAAATCAGCCTGGTTTACAATTTTATACGGGAAAAAACCTTTCGAGTGCACATGCTGGATATTCTGGCCAAATGTATAGACCTTTTAAAGGTTTTTGTTTGGAGCCACAAAAATTTCCTTCGAGTTTAACAATTCCAAGTTTTCCAAGTATTATATGTACGCCTGAGCAACCTTATAAGCAAACAACTAGCATTAAAATTTCTTCAACTTAAATAAGACAATTATTAAAACTTTGTTGCCTTATTTTAGACTAAGGGCTTTATTATATTATTTGATTTTTATACTGTGAGAATCTTATGTTAAGAGGGTTTAGGAAAGAATAGTGAGTTATACTCCTGATTGGATATTTGATATTTCTATCGTAAGAACGGCTAGTGAGTTTTTGTCGTTAACTCAACCCATGGATAGTCTTGCTAAAAAATATTCTACTGGTTTATCTGAGGTTTATAGTGAGGTATATTTTGAACAAATACTAGAACCAGCAGAGGAAATATTGCGGTTTCTTTCTGAAGTGAAGGCACAGCACATGGCAGTGGAGTTACTCAAAGACTTTTCGTATTTTCGGATGTATTATGTAAATCCAAAACGCCGTAGAAAGTTAAAACCTCTTTTTGGTACACTTGAGGGCGCGGAAAAGAAAAAGAATTACTCACCAGAGCAAACTGTCAAAAGTTTTAAGGCGTTTGTATTCGCTTTGAGATCAAAAACAGTTCCAGAGGCTCCCATTGGCTGGACCTTAGATAATGAAGAAGCCTTGAAGGCATTTAGGCTCTTGGTAAATACTAAAGTAGGTGTCACAGGCCACGTAATTGATTGACTATTTAAAGGATACCTTTTCCTTATGTTAATAAGAAATTAATATTTACACTCAGGAAACATTTTCCATGGACAGTACAAAAATTGAAAATAACAATTATGTGGCAGAACGGGTCGATTTAACAGCTGCTTTTAGATGGGCTGAACGCCTAAATTTGCATGAGGCGGTCGCAAATCACTTTTCACTTTCGGTTGATAACGAGGGAAGTAGGTTTCTAATAAATCCTAATCAGATGCATTTTAGTCGAATAAGAGCAAGTGATTTGTTACTGCTTGACGCTAATAATCCTCAAACACTTCAACAAACGGAAGCCCCAGACCCAACCGCTTGGGGACTTCATGGAGCAATCCACAGATTCTGTTCCCACGCGAAATGTGTCATGCATTTACACCCAACCTATGCAACTGTCTTATCAACCTTGATGGACAGTAACTTGCCGCCAATAGATCAGACATCAGCTATGTTCTATAATCGAGTTATAATCGATACTGAATATGGGGGACTGGCCTTCGAAAGTGAGGGTGAACGTTGTGCTACTATGTTTATGGATAAGAAGAAGTTTATTATGATTATGGGCAATCATGGACTTTTAGTCATTGGTGAAACAGTATCTGAAACATTTGATCGGTTGTTTTACTTTGAGCGTGCAGCTCAAACATATATCTTAGCTCTACAGACTGGGAAGCCACTTAGAATAATGTCTGATACAATTGCTGAATCTGTTGCATCAGAAATAGAGAACTATCCCCAAAAATCTAAGCATCTCGAGGAGATTAAGAAGGTTCTTGATGCTGAAAAATCAAATTATAGGGATTGAGACTCTTTCTTTTGATTGTTACTCTTTGATTATTATGGTCTCTATGGTTCTAATTATAGAATTCATTAACATTTACCTTTTAAAGGCTCATTAAGATGAGATTAGTGATTTCACTCACTGCCCTTTTAACCTCGATATGTTTAATGCAACTAGCGTCTGGAGCACTTGGACCTCTTGATGCATTATCAGGTGTAGCTTACGAGTTTACAACTGCACAAACTGGCTTACTTGGTTCAGCACACTTTTTTGGCTTTCTGTTAGGCTGTTGGTTGGCTCCGCAAATTATGGGGAGCGTCGGGCATGTTCGTGCATTCGTATGTTTTACATCCTTAGCTGCAATTAGTTGCTTGGCACATCCACTTTTTATTGGACCTTTCTATTGGGGGCTTCTTCGTATTATATCTGGATTATCAATTGCTGGAGCTTATACCGTTATTGAAGCCTGGATAAACGCTAAAGTAGAGAACTCCAATCGCGCGACTGTCGTAGGAGCTTATCGCTTTATTGATATTAGTGCTACGGTTGTGGCACAACTGATTATTGGTTTTTTGCAACCAGCTTCCTTCATAAGCTATAATATTTTGGCATTAATCTATTGCACTTGCTTGTTTCCTCTCGCTTTAACAACGAGTACGCCGCCCAAGATCACTAGGCCACCAAGGCTGGATGTATTTCGTGCAGCAAGACTTTCTCCTCTCGCATCAGTGGGTGTGTTAGTTGCTGGATTTGCAATGCCGGTATTTAGAATGGTGGGTCCAATTTATGGGTTGGAAGTTGGATTAACTCAAGAGCAGATTGGTTACTATTTGGGAGCTGGTTTCCTTGGTGGTGCCCTAATTCAAATACCTATTGGTTTTATTGCTGATAGATTTGACCGACGTTTAATCCTAATTTTTTTATCACTAGCAGCGTCGCTTGTATGTCTAATTACTGCCATAAGTTCGTTTTCAAATATATCCTTCTTGTACCTTTTGGCTTTTTGTTTTGGTGCGACCACTATGCCAATTTTTTCAATATCTTCAGCTCTTGCCAATGATTTCTCCCCTGACGATTACTATGTTGATTTAGCTGCCGCACTAATGTTTATTTACGCTTTAAGTGCTATAGTAAGTCCTTACTTGGCATCTGTATTTATTGAACATTTTGGACCAGCATCGATGTTTATAATGATAGCATGGGTCCATATTATACTTATTGTATTTGGTATATTTAGGTTGAGAAAACGCAAAACTCCAGAAGTGAAAACGAGCTACCGATATTTACCTCGAACAACTTTTACCTTTGCTAGAATTTTATCAAAAAAATGGCTTGGTAAGAATTGAGTGTAGGAGTACTCTAGGGCAAATATTTCAAAGGTTATATTATTTAAAAAGTGCTAGAGTAATTACTAGAGAAAGCAATAACTTGGAAGTCATTGAGGACCCTGATGTACGAATAAAAATGCGTGATGGTTGTATTCTTTCTGCAAGAATTTGGATGCCAGAAAATGCAAATTTTCATCCAGTTCCTGCGATACTCGAGCATCTTCCTTACCGAAAAAGGGATGGTACAGCGGCTCGTGACTCTTTAAATCACACTTGGTTTGCTAAGAATGGTTATGCTTGCATACGAACAGATACTCGCGGCACTGGTGATAGTCGGGGCCTAATGGCTGATGAGTACTTACAGCAAGAGTTGGATGATGCTGTAGATACAATCGATTGGCTTTCTACTCAGCCTTGGTGTTCTGGTCAGGTTGGAATGATGGGTATCTCCTGGGGTGGTTTTAATAGTCTTCAGGTCGCAGCTATGAGACCGGATCAATTAAAAGCAATTATTACGGTATGTTCAAGTGCGGATAGATTTGCCGATGATATACATTATAAAGGGGGCTGTTTGCTCGGTGTGAATTTTACTTGGGCTGGACGAATGTTATCGTATTCTTCACGGCCACCTGATCCTAATATTTTTGGGGAAGGTTGGCGAGATGAGTGGCTACGACGACTAAAGAACATACCCCTTTTGGCGGATACTTGGATTCTACATCAGAGCCGGGATGAGTATTGGCAACATGGGTCCGTTTGTGAAGATTATGGGTCAATTAAGGCCGCAGTTCTTGCCGTAGGAGGATGGCATGATGGCTATCGGAATACGATATCAAAATTGGTTTCTAATTTAGAAGCTCCTGTAAAAGGTATCGTAGGCCCGTGGAACCACCGATACCCTCATTTAGCAGAGCCGGAGCCAAAAATTGGGTTTCTTCAAGAGGCTTTACGGTGGTGGGATAAGTGGTTGAAGAATATTGATACCGGTGTTGAGAACGATCCTGATTATCGAATTTATGTCATGAATAGTGTCAAGCCACAGCGAAGACTGGTATCTAGATCAGGAAATTGGCAGAGTTTTTCTAAAGATATGTTAAAAACTATGACAATAGAGGAGCTATATCTTGGGGATGGAAAACTTGGAAAGAATGAGAAAATTTCTGCTGATTTTCTGGAGCTTTCGTCTGATACTGACGTTGGGATCAAGACGGGTGAGTTTTTTCCTTACAACTTTGGACCAGAGTTACCTCCAGACCAAACTTATGATGATAAAAAATCATTATGTTTTGATGGAGAAGTTCTAAAAAAAGGAATAAAAATAATTGGAGCTCCTGCTTTACAAATGGTTGTGTCTGCCGACAAGCCACTGGCTCAATTAGCCGTTCGGTTAACTGACTTACGACCTGATGGAACATCAGCGCTAATAACACACGGCTTTATTAATTTAACTATGGCTGACTCTTTTGAGGAACCAAAGCAGCTTGAGGCAGGTAAGCTAATTGACGTAAGCATCTTGTTGGATCAGATTGCATATCATATTCCTTCGGGTCATCGATTGAGGATAGCTCTTTCCACGTCTTACTGGCCATTCATTTGGCCATCGCCAGATCTTAGTAAAATAAAATTATTCTCTGGGTCATTAGAGTTACCAAAAAGCAATGACGTCACTGAAGAAGAAAATATTACTTTTGATGCACCAATATCCGGGAAGGCTTGGAATCACAAAGTTAAACGAGGTTCATCATCCACTCGAACTGAATTTATTGACTCAAAATCCACTGACCGGGTAATAGAAGTTAGAAATGACTCTGGGTGTTTTGTTGACCTTGATCATGGCTTAGAAACAGATAGTTCTGTACTTGAGCGATGGACAATAAAAGACACGGACCCTTGTTCTGCAACTGTGCATATTGACTGGTTTCAGAGCTTAAAAAGAGAAGATTGGAATGTTAGTACTCGATCAAATCTAACAGTAAAATGTGACCAAAAGACTTTTTTCATAGATGCGTCAATAGTTGCTTACGAAGCCGATAATGAAGTATTTGAAAAGATTTTTAATCAGACCATTGATAGAAAATTTGTTTAACCGCAACTTATCTTGTAAAATTTGTAAATATTGAGTACTTTCTCAGCTTAAATAAGAGTATTTGAAAAAAGTATAATTAAAGGTAAATAAATTCCATGGGTTTAAATTCAGATATCGTTGAAGTTAAAACTCAGATGGATAGGATCATCGCCGGAAAAGCTGATCGGTTGTTTGATGTGTCTGATTACAACCTGAGGAGTAAAGACCGTAAAAACATGAAATCTGTATATGGATTAATTCACAATATTCTTCATCATGGTGAAGATGGTGAACGAATTATTGACCGTACTCGCAACAATAATTTAGACTACTTCTATGAGAAATGTGTAGCCCATTTAAAAAGTCATAAATAGAAAATTGTATCGCTAAACAATTTGAGTTTTGCGTCAGCCGAGGACTTTTAGCGCCGATTTTATCTTGAAATCAGTTTGATCGTTGATTTCCTATTAGCACAGTGGTGAGTGCTTAAGTTATCGCTATCGGAACGTTCAGATTAACAATTTGTATGCGTTAATTGCAGTTTTGCCAAATAGGGCATCTTTTTCTTCCTCGGATAGGTCCGCAGCTAAAACTTTTGCCAAATTGATAACCTTGTCATAACCACCTGCGATCACACAGACTGGCCAGTCTGAACCGTACATCAATCTATTGGCACCAAAGACTTCCAGAACTCGATTAAAATAAGGTTGAAAATCTTTGACTTTCCAATTATCCCAATTGGCTTCAGTAACCATGCCTGAGACCTTGCAGCATACATTGGGTCTTTTTGCCAATTGTTCAATCAAATCATACCATGGTTCCATTTCTGCATCCACTATTCGTGGTTTGGCTATGTGATCCACGACAAATCGCACATCAGGCAGCTTATCCACGCAGGTAATTGCTGCGGGCATGTGGGGCTCTTTTAGTAACAGGTCATAAACTAATCCAGCCTTGTGGCATTCAGAAATTCCGTTTAGAACATCTGGACGAACGAGCCATTCAAGATCGGGTTCGTCATGTACCTGATGGCGAATACCGACGAGCTTTTCTCCACCAGGACCCCGTTTTAGAAGGTCAATTTGTGCAGCAACATCTTTGGATGTCAGATCGATCCAGCCTACAACACCTTTTATTCTGTTCCAGCCGTCTGCAACGGCCAGAAATTCGCTAGATTCTGCTATATCACCCACTGTCTGGACAATAACTGTTCCGTCAACGCCATGTTGATTCAGTATTGGCTCAAAATCATTTTTATCAAATCTCATTCTTATTGGATCTAGGATATCACCTTGCATCCAAGGGTATTCCCTACTTTTAGGGTCCCAAAAGTGGTGATGCGAATCTATTATCATGTGTCGGTCTCCTGAGCTGGATATAATTATAGTGCATGGTAAACATCAATTTAAACCAATTTGATGATGATATGAAGTAAAATTTAGTTACTTAGATAGAATAGACTTAGTTATATCTAATCAGGAAGGTCATCGGTTTTGGCTAATAAGGTTAACACTTCAGTTATTTTTGAAAATGATATTCGAGCTTTTTCAGCTGAGTGTCTTGCTCTAAGGAAACCGTGAACTAAACCTTTACCCTCAAAATGAATAGCTTTCCCATTTGATTGTTTTATTTTGTTTACATAGTCGACTCCATCGGAATTTAAAGGATCATCGCTTGCCGTGAAAACAACAGTTCGTGGAAGGTTGCTAAAATCAGTTTCGTCTAAGGGTAATTTCACTGGATTAGAATTCTTATCCAGCCAGGAATTTAGATAAAATTCCATGTTGGATTTTGTCAAACAAGGAGCCAATGCATGTTTTTTATAACTCCCAGCCTCCATATTACCACCTAAATAGGGATAAATAAGAACTTGTCCTTTTAAAGTTCTATCTGATCCCTTTAGGTGAGTTGCCAACATCGATACAAGCGTACCTCCCGCACTATCACCAACGAGGATAACTGGAGTTTTTTTATTTAAAGATTGATAAATGTCGAGAACATCTTCAAATGCGGCTGGGTGTCGATGCTCGGGTGATAGTCGATAGTCAACTGCTGTAACTGTTAGACCTGTCTCATAACAGATCTCAGCGCATATATCGTTATGACTCTCAAGCCCGCCCATAATGAATCCACCGCCATGAGCATATAAGATTTGGACATTTTCTTTAGGGTCTTTTTCATAGACTCTAAAATTAATTTGTTTTTCTTTTGTATTGAAAGAATTTGTTTCAATTTTAACCTCTGGCGGAGTACTGACTTTAAAGGTATCGCAAACACGATCATATGAAGCCCTAATTTTTGATAGGTCCGTCGCAGCATCATTATCAGTAATTTCTTGGACTTTCAAAATATATTGGTGAAGGTCTTTATCAAGTCTACGATTATAATCGATCTCTTTTATTTTCCTTTCCATTGTGGTTCTCGTTTTTCCGTAAATGCTAATTGTCCTTCGTGAAGGTCCTCAGAGCCATAAAGTTTATCTACTGTTTCTACTTGGCGTTTTGTTACCCGGTTAAGCATATCCTGAAAGTTTGTATCCTCTGCCTCACGTACCACTTGCTTGATAGCGCTTATCACTAGGGGAGGTCCTGATGATATTAAATTTGCTACCTCATATGCTCGAGCTAACAAGTTTTCAGGTTCAATTATTTCGTTTACAAACCCCCACTTATGAGCTTCGGGGGCATCGAGCCAGCGTCCGGTTAGTAAAAGTTCCATTGCGATATGGTATGGTATCCTCTTTGGTAATTTTATTGATGCGGCGTCAGCAATTGTCCCTGATCTTATTTCTGGTAGAGCGAAGCTTGCGTGACTGGCGGCAAGAATAATATCGCATGAAAGTGCAATTTCTAATCCGCCACCACAACAAATACCGTTAATTGCAGCAATGACTGGTTTGTTAAGTTGAGGTAATTCTTGTAACCCTCCAAATCCACCTACTCCATAGTCTCCGTCCACGGCATCGCCACCTGCAGCGGCCTTCAAGTCCCAGCCAGGGCAAAAGAATTTTTCACCCTCGCCAGTAAGAATAGCTACGCGTAATTCTTGATTATCTCGAAAATCAGCAAAAATCTCTCCCATTAGACGCGAAGTCTTTAAATCTACGGCGTTTGCCTTAGGCCGATCTATGACCACCTCTAGAATACTACCAGTTATTTTTGTTTTAATGGGTTTTTCCAAACTCATGTTTCACTCTCCCTAAGTATATGTGTTAATAGAATATCAGCGGCAACGGTTTCTTCTTTACCCACAATTAGAGGGTTAACCTCTATTTCTGAAATTATAGATAAATTTTCTTTGACGTATTGAGTCATCGCTTGTATCGCCACAATGATTTTTTTCTTGTCTGCAGGTGGAGACCCTCTATAACCATCCAGAATTGAAGAAATTGTCAGAGTATCTATGGCGGTTTCAATTTCTTTATCGGTTGCAGGTATAAGTAAATTCACTCTTTGAGTAGACAATTCAGTAAAGATTCCTCCAGCCCCAATTGTTAACAAAAATATTCCAATATTGTCTCTTGTAATACCGACTGATAATTCGGCTAGGCTATCCAGAACCATCTCCTCAACCAGAATATGCTTTGCCCGTTTAAACATTTCATCAACAGATAAGTCTAACTCAGAGTTATTTTTAATATTTACCTTTACTAAGTTGTTTTCAGTCTTATGTGCAAAATCCAAGCCTTTAATTACGAGTGGAAAGTTTAATCTAGCCCTTGCAGTAAGGGCCATAGCCGAATCTTTATTAACAGCTGAAATTGCTTTTGGTACTTTTAAACCAAATGATTTCAGTAGGTTTTTACTATCTCTTTCATTAATTAATTTTATATGCTCAGTTCGCGGTGCTTTGCTAAAGTATACGTTTTCGCTCAAAGAAGAGGAGTTTTTTAAATAAAAACTGCCAAGGAGTATTCCGTTGTGGATTGCTTGTATTGCATCGTCAATTCCACACAACGGAGTGACGCCAGCGGCTATAAAAGTTTTTGCAAGAGCTTCAGGCATTGACTCAGGAAGAGATGCCACTACGGCAATCTTTCCAGTCGACATACTTGCAGTAGCAATTATCGCATCTATTGCACATTGAAAGCTTGAGTCATCGCAGTGGTCATTTCTAGGGACATCCAAGAGAAACACCACAAGCTCGAATGGATTATTCATAACTGTCGAAAATGTCTCAATCATTCTTTCTGTATCACCCCAAATAAAGGTATGATAATCAAAAGGATTAGATATATGAACAATGGGTCCAAGAATACTTTCAAGTTTTTCTTTTGTGGGATTTTCAAAAGGTTTATAAAAGATTTGTGTTCCGGAGGCTTGATCTGCAATCAAGCTAGCCTCTCCACCAGAACAACTTACCGAAGCAATGTTTGGTTCTTCTAAATGGCCTATAAAGTGGAAAAGCTTCAAGGTCTCTAGTAAGTTACTGAGGCTTGCGACTTCGATGCAACCAAGACGATTTATGAATGTGGTTCCCGCAATATTATCTCCTGTCATTGAAGCGGTGTGAGATAGAGTCATAGCCATAGATTGAGCTGTTTTGCCCACTTTTAGGACTACAAGAGGCGTCTTTAAAATAGTGGCCCTCTTTGCAGCTGCTTCAAAATTTTGTACACTGTCAAAACCTTCGATATATAGGCCAATTGCAGTCACTCTCACGTCGTCTAATAACATCTCTATTAAGTCTGATATTCCGCTTTTGGCTTGGTTTCCAACAGTCAATACATACGCTATTGGCAGGCTTCTTTTCTGCATAGTTAAATTAATTGCTATGTTTGAAGATTGTGCAATAATTGCAACGCCTGAATCAACTTGAGAACCACCGTGCTGATCTGGCCAAAGTGTTATATTATCAAGATAATTTAAAAATCCGTAACAATTGGGTCCCAAAATCGCTAATTTTTGAGCGGCACTGATTAATTCTGCTTGGAGTTTATGGCCGTCTTCTTTCTCATTTGCTGGACCTAATTCAGAGAAACCAGACGCAAAACATACCGCTCCTCCAGCTCCAATTTGATCAAGTTCTTGTATTATCTCTATAGTTTTATGTCTATTTACTCCAATGAATGTTGCGTCAGGTGGATGGGGCAGGGATTCTAAATTCTTAAAACATCTGTGTTCGCCCAAAGTTTCTTTTGTTGGGTGAACTGGCCAGATATCCCCGTCAAAGTGAGATTTTCTTAATTGGGCATATACATTTTTGGCCCAGATACCACCTAAAAGCGCAATTGATTTAGGTTGTAGTAGCCGTTTCAGATTATTCATTATATTTAGCCGCCCACTGACCTCAATAAGGATCGGCTTATGATGTGTCGTTGAATTTCAGATGTACCTTCCCAAATTCGTTCAAGACGGGCATCGCGCCAAATTCGTTCTAGAGGAAGCTCTTCCATCAGTCCCATTCCACCATGGATTTGTATTGCTTCATCGGCAACCATGGCAAGCATTTCTGTCGCTTTTAGTTTAGCCATTGCCATATCTGAGTCAGTCACCGTTTTTTGATCATATTTCCAGCCTGCCTCTAAAACCATTAGGTTTGCCGCTTTTATTTCCATAGCCATATCAGCTAATTTAAAGGAGACACCTTGAAACTTTCCAATTGATTGTCCGAATTGTTTTCGGTCAGCAGACCAGTTTACTGAATGTTCAAAAGCTCTTTCGGCTCTACCTATGCATGTGGCCGCCACCTGCAGTCTGGTTGCGCCTAGCCAACTATTTGCAACATCAAATCCACCATGTATTTCACCCAATACATTTTCATTTGGTAAGCGGCAGTCGTTAAAATCTAATATAGAGTTTGTATAGCCTCTATGAGATACGTTTCGGTAACCGTCTCTTATTTCGAACCCTGGCGTTCCTTTATCGACAAAAAATGCTGTTATCAGCTTTTTTACCCCCCTTGGGGTTGTTTCTTCACCTGTGGCCATGAAAACAATCGAAAAATCAGCTATATCTGCATGTGAAATGAAGTGCTTTGTTCCATTTAAAACCCAATCATCACCATCTTTTTTTGCAGTAGACTTCATTCCGCGGAGATCGGAGCCCGCTTCTGGCTCAGTCATCGCCAGGCAGTCCCAAGTATCACCACGAATACAAGGATCTAAGTATTTTTCTCGTTGTTCTGGTGTTCCTGCACACAAAATATTTGAAGGTCGTGCTATACAGGTCCAATGAAGAGCATAGTTTGCTCGGCCCAGCTCTTTTTCAAACAATAGCCAACTGAGTGTATCTAGACCGCCTCCACCAAATTCCTCTGGTATATTCGCAGCATATAATCCTGCATCTATGGCTTTTTTTTGAATTTCTTTTAGTAATTCTTGAGGTATGGCTCCAGTCTTTTCAACAAGTTCTTCGTGGGGGTAGAGTTCCTTTTCAACAAAGGCTTTTGTCGTTGAAATAACCATTTCTTGCTCTGATGAGATCTTAAAATCCATTTTTTTCTTTCTTTATCTTAATCAACACTATTTCGTTTGTCCGTTTACTGACTGACCTAGGCCATTCGGGGAAGGCAGCTTTGAGTGATGCTTGAGGATAGCACTGAGTTTAGTTTTGATATCTGCTGTCGGTTCGCATGCCGACCTAGTTTTCAGCGAAACGTGGATCAGCATATGTTCACCCGTTGCGGTAATAGTATTGTTTTTATTTCGCATAATATGGAATAGATGCATTTTCTTTCCTGCACCAGATATAAGCTGCGTTTCTACTGATAATGAATCGCCAATATTAGTTTCTGCTAAATGCCGGATATGGGTTTCAACGGTAAAATATGATCCCCCACTTTTTATGTACTGCTCGTCACAACCAATTATTTTCATGAATTCATCGGTCGCATCGCAAAAACAATCTAAATAACGGGCTTCATTCATATGCCCATTATAGTCTGCCCAATCGGAAGGAACTCGAGTTTCCAAAGTCTTTATAAGATTGGTATCGTCGACAGGTGTTAAAGTATTTTTAGTATTAATTTCCTTTAATGAGGTTTCGTATTTTTTTAAGTTCTTTCCTGCACCCCAATTGTTCATTTTTAAAGCTTTGAGTATCAAGACAAGATTAGAGTCTCGTATTCTCTCCATTTCGTAGATTTCCATATCTCCTGATTGCTCGTCAGATTGGGTAGCAATTAGTTCGACGAGTTCTGAGTTAAATTCAGGGACATCCATAAGCTTTGTCCAGGGCCATTTTAAACAGGGACCAAATTGTGCCATAAAGTGACGCATTCCCGCATCACCGCCTGCAACTCGATAAGTATCAAAAACACCCATCTGAGCATATCGTAATCCAAATCCATACCTTACAATATCGTCAAGTTCGGAAGTTGTACAAATCCCATCTTTAATTAACCAGAGGGACTCTCGCCATATTGCTTCGAGTAATCGGTCAGCAACAAAAGCTTCAATTTCTTTCTTCACATGAATTGGATGCATGCCAACCTGCTCGTAAAGTGCTTTTGCCTTATCGATTGTATCTTGTGAGGTCTCCGTACCACCAACAATTTCTACTAATGGCAATAAGTATACTGGGTTGAATGGATGGCCAACATAGAACCGTTTCGGGTGCTCCAATTTTGATTGGAGTTTAGAGGGCATTATTCCAGATGTTGACGATGTTATAAGTGCAGAGCTGGTGCAAGAAATTTCAATTTCTGAATATACTTCCTGTTTGATATCAAGGCGCTCTGGAACACTTTCAATGATAAGTTCAGCATTTGTTACCGCTGTAGCTATCGAACTTTCAAAGGAGACGTCACCTTTCTGAATTCGTGGGATTGAAGTTAAATTTGAAAAAGCGATATCTGCATTCTTCAATGTTCGGTCTACATTTTTTTTCACGTTAGGGTCTGGATCAAAAATTTTTACGTTTATACCATTTTCAATAAATCGTGCAATCCAACCCGCTCCGATCACACCTGAGCCAATGCAAGCCACATTTTTTATTTGAAATGGTACAGTCATTTTGGTGACTTTTTTGTAAGGCCTAATTTTGATCTTACCTGACTTGGTGTCAAGATTTTCGAACCTAGGTTTTCAATAAGTGACACAGCATTGGAAACGAGCTGGGCGTTTGTGGCGAGCACACCTTTTTTTAACCACAAATTATCTTCGAGCCCGACTCTTATGTTTCCTCCGGCTAATACTGAGGCCGCTACGTAGTACATTTGATTTCTCCCGAGTGAAAAAGCAGACCAATTCCAATCGGTGGGAACATTGTTCACCATGGCCATGAATGTGTTCAGATCATCTGGAGCTCCCCAAGGAACTCCCATACAGAGTTGTACTAGGGCAGGGGACCTCAAAACACCTTCCTCTACAAGCTGTTTTGCAAACCACAAATGACCAGTATCAAACGCTTCAATCTCTGGTTTTACCCCTAAAGAAGTCATCATAGAACCCATACTACGCAACATTCCAGGTGTATTCGTCATAACATAATCAGCTTCAGCAAAATTCATCGTTCCGCAGTCTAGCGTACATATCTCAGGTAAGCACATTTTAATATGAGCAACTCTTTCGTCTGCGCCAATCATATCAGTTCCATCTTGAGGAGGAAGTGGGGTCTCGGTCCCTCCTAAAACTAAGTCGCCGCCCATTCCAGCAGTTAAGTTTAAAATTACATCTACGGGAGATTTTCTTATGAGTTCGGTAACTTTTCTGTAGTAGTCCAAGTTTCTTGACGGCTTCCCAGTTTTAGGATCCCTCACATGACAATGCACTACAGCTGCTCCGGCTCTGGCTGCTTCAATTGCACTCTCAGCTATGTCTTCTGGACTTCTTGGTACGAAATTACTTTTATCTTGTGTATTTCCTGACCCTGTAACTGCACAGGTGATAAATACTTCTTTATTTGGTTGTAATGGCATAACAATTTACCTTTTTATTTTTTTTAATTGTAAATAAATTTGTAAAAATGAGATTGACAATTTACGCATTTTTATTGTTATTTTACGAAATGAACGAAAAATTAAAAAGTTTAGAAGTTCTGAAAGTAAATATCTTACTTTTACCGTCGAGCTCGCTTATGACTATTGCTTCGACCATTGATCCAATGAGAGCGGCCAATCGAGTAGCAGGTAAAACTATTTTTCAATGGAGAGTGTTATCTCCAAGGGGTTTAGCTGTTGACTTGACTTGTGGTCTTTCTTTGCCTGTTAACGGTAGATTCTCTGACAATGACAAGGGCGATGTATTGATCATTGTTGGTGGCTTTGACGCTGTCAATGAAGCCTTACCTGTTACTCCAATCCGTCTAAAACGTATTCTCTCACAGTTTCAAAACGTCGTTTCAGTTGAGGGAGGGAATTGGTTGCTAGCCAAAACGGGGGTGTTGGATGGTAAGAAAGCTACAACTCACTGGGAAGATTTAGAAAGGTTCTCGGATGAGTTTCCAAATATCAATGTGGTGGCTGATCGATTTGTTTCTGATGAGAAATACGTTACCATCGGAGGTGCTTTACCAACATTCGATTTTTTATTGGCCTTCATAGAGGAGAAATTTGCCGCTGCTCTTGCTTATGACGTCTCAAGTGTCTTCATTTATTCGTCCACGAGCCATGCAGCAGATCCACAACCTTTTGTATCATTTGGTCGTTTAGCCGAAAGAGAGCCGCGTGTAGCAACTGCTATTCGCTTAATGGAAGCTAGAATTGACAGTCCAATAACGATCGCCGCGATAGCAAAGCAAGTTAGAATTTCGGTAAGGCGTCTTGAAACATTATTTAATAACCAATTAAGTTTAAGTCCGGCGGCTTTCTTTAACCGCTTAAGGCTTAAATCAGCCGAGCGGCTCTTGAAAGATACAAATCTTAGTGTTCAAGAGATAGGTCTTCGAACGGGGTACAGTTCAAGTGCATCTTTCTCAAGATCATTCAAAAAATTCTCTGGAAAATCGCCTATATCTTTTCGGTATTCAATGGTTAATTAATTTAATCAGAAAAGGGCAAGTCGCATACGTAGCCATCTTGGAAGGTGCTTTTATTGGTATGAACACGGACTTCAGTGCCAGGATCCCAATGATCGCTTTTGATCATTGATAAACCAATATTTGTGTTTAGCCTGGGTGAATAAATCCCAGATGTAATTTTTCCTATCACAGTCTTAGTTTTTTTTGAAGTTACGGGCCACGGTATACTACAAGCTTCCATTGGTTCACCTCGGAACCTAATGCCTCTAATCTGTCTTTGTATTCCTTGGTTAGCAATGGAGGAAAGGGTTTTTTTTCCTATAAAATCATTCTCATTGGAAAAGTCGCAATACTGCGACAACCCACATTCCAGAGGATTATCCTCAAGCGTCATTTCATTTCCATATGACAGAAGTCCAGCTTCAATCCTTTCAATGAGGTTAGGCGAACCTGGACGAATATTATATTTCTTTCCCGCCTCAAATATTGCTTCCCACAACCTTGATCCATATTTACTACCTTCTAAATATATTTCAAAGCCGCCTTGTTTTGAATAGCCTGAGCGCGCAATTAATTGCTTTGAGTCTTCAAAGTCAAACCAGCCAAAATTAAAGAATTTTATGGCGCGTATTTTCGGTCCAAAAATTTCTGCCATGACTTGGGCTGCTTTGGGGCCTTGTACTGCTAAAGGCCAAACGTCAGGTTCATTAATTTCTACATTAAGTTTTGCACCGAGTGCTAATCCTCTGACCCAAAGTAGGACATCTGAATCGGCTATAGATAACCAAAATTTATTTTCAGAAATTTTAAGAAGTACTGGATCATTTATTAAGCCAGCGTTTTCGGTGATTAGGGGAACGTACAAACATTTCCCTGGTGTTGCACGAGACAAATCTCTCGGTGTAATCCATTGAACTAATTTTTCAGCGTCAGGACCTGAAATCTGCACCTGCCTTTGACACCCAACATCCCAGACTTGTACATTCTCTCGTAAGTGCCAATAATCTTCCTCAACTGAGTGCTGAAATGCTTTTGGTAGGAGTGTATGATTTACTACAGTAAAGCCTGTGACACCGTGGAACTCTACTTTATCCGTGAAGGGCGTTCGTCGAATTCGTCGCGACATTTTTAGATTACTTAATGGCATTTAGTATCCTTTTTTCCTAATGTGACCACCACAATGAGGCACCGTAAGGAGAAATAATTATTGGTAAATGATAACGCCCATCAGTGTCAGGCAAGTTGACATTTAAACTGATAGATTTTGTTTGAACACCTTTGTCCGATTTTAAAAAGTGGTTTTCAATATTGTAAGATAACTGTAGCTCACAACCTTTATATTTATCAGCGAGCTCAAACTCTACTATGAGCCGGCCATCTTTATCTGTTTTTCGAGACCATATTTCGACAAGTTTATTATCGTTGAGTAAAGCTGATAATTTCACTTTTATCCCGGATGCATGGGTCCCGTTGGAAGAATCGAGTGTATGGGTACTTAAATAAATCATTTATGTTCTACTCTATCGAAGCTTTATCACGTTTATCGCTTGTTGCTGCCACAATGGGACTAATTACACCTCTCGCTTTAACGTTGACGCATGCAGGTTTGCCGCTTGCAATTGCTCGTTTTACAGCAGCTGATATATCGTCTTTATGTGTCACAAGTTCTCCATAACCGCCCATCCCTTCGAATAAGCCATGAAAAGGAATATCTCGAAAATCAGTTGCGAAATGGGTCCCACTTGAGAATAATCGTTCTTGCTGCTGTGATATGCAGTCAAGGCCCCCATTATTATCAATAACAACGACGATAGGTAACTTCTCTTGAAAAGCGGCTTCTATGGATAGCCCACCCGACAAAAATGCTCCATCACCAGATATTAGTACAACGGTTTTATCGGGGTTAGTATTTTTTGCAGAGAGAGCAAAGGAGACCCCTACGCCAAGTAAACTAAACGAACCCGGGTGTAAAATACCGCCAAATTTTCGTCCTTTTCTTGAGGCAATATTCACAGCTATCTCCGACCAAAAGTGTGTATTCCCGCCATCGAATACTAACCAGTCACCATTTTTCATTGAATCTTGAACTTCAAGTGATAGCTTTAGTGGATGGATCACTCCTCCAGACCAATGCTTTTGGCTTGTTTCACGATCAAGCTCCATTAACGTGGTATTCACCCATTCTTCTCTCACCTGAATATTTCTAGAAAGCCAATCTTTCTCAATTGTCCAATCTGTGATATTAAAATTATCTAACAAGGCGTCTAGAAAGGCCCCCGGGTCACTAAATAAAAGTTCATCGGCTGCTCGATTGAAGTCTATTTCTTCGTTGCTGCCATTTACACAAATCAAATTAGCTGATGCTGGGATTAGAGGTGGATTTCCAAAATTCATTTGATTGTCTAACCTGCAGCCGATCATTACAATACAATCGCTTGAATGAAATGCAAATTTTGATGGAGCGTATTGATGAATATCTGCAAGACCCATGTAAGCCCTACAGTTTTCATTAAGTAATTTTTGATGATATGGGATATTGAATATTGGAATACCTAACTTTTCACCAACCAATCCAAGTTTTTTTTCATTTTTTGACCACCATACGCCATGTCCTCCAATAAATATTGGATTTTTTGCATTTTTTATCGCACTTATAACTTTGTTTAATTGCTCTGGTTCGGGCCATGCTCTAGCGGGAGGTTTTGGGGTCGATTTAAAAGGTCTCTCTTCAGACGCCGCATTCTCAGGAAATGAAGCAAACATAATATCAACAGGCAAACTTAGATGAACGGGACCAGGATAACCACTTGTGGCAATCTTCCAAGCTCGATCAACAAATTCACCAATGCGTGTTCCATCAGTGATTGAGATGCTATATTTTGTTAATGGCGCCGCTATTGCGACATCATCTATTTCTTTAAAACCGCCAGCTCCTTCCCGTTTTTTTGTTGAAGAGCCAGTTACGAATATCACTGGTGATCGCTCACCCCAGGCCTCCATCATTGCTGGAATTGCATTGGAAAAGCCCTCTGGTCCGACTAAACAGACAGTTGGTTCGCGGGTTATTCGTGCATGACCATCGGCCAAGTGTCCCGCAATTTGCTCATGAGGACAATTAATAACAGGCATTTGGCAGTCCATAAAACCCTCAAGAGCTGGGTTGCAAAAGCCACCAGCAAGTGTAAACACATGTTTTATTTTTTTTTCATGTAGTGCCCTGGCAAGAAGTTGGCCTCCTCGAAGCTTCTGTGTGCTTTTCAAAAACTTATCCTTATTTTTCGTTATTAATAATTTTTGATATTGTCCCTTTATATGCCTTTTGCCAAGTGGTGTTTTGTGTTTTTTTCAAATTAATGATGATTAATTTGTAATGTACGTAGAGTTTACGTGGAGAGAGAAGTCCTAAGACATCTTTTTACGATAGTGCAGTGGTTAGGCAGTTTGAAAATTCTTAAATAATGAAATATTTGTTGCAGGAATCTTTTAATTGATTAACAATTGTGATTGGAATTTTTTTTTGCGTGTGCGGAAGGCTAAAAAAGAAAAAAATTTAAGTGCTATGAGTGATTTGAGCAAAAATATTAAAAAATTATGTAAACCAAATTATGTGAACCAAATGGGAGAAGAAAAATGAATAAGCAAAAGTATCTTGATAAACTGTCAGGTAAACTCACTGCTGGTCAAATTGATAGACGCCAGTTCATGATGTCGGCTTTGGCTACTGGGATAGCGATTCCTGCAGCCTTGAGTTTGGCTGGAAAGGCTGAGGCTGCGACACCTAAGAAGGGCGGGAGATTGCGACATGCCACGGCTTATGGTTCGACTGACGACTCTTTAGATCCGGGGACTTCGGCAAATGGTTACAGTCAAAATGTGATTTACACTCGCGGCAATCATCTTACGGAAGTTAACAATGACGGCGAATTGATAGGCGAATTAGCAGAATCTTTTGAGGCATCAAAAGATGCGAAAACTTGGGTTTTTAACCTCAGAAAAGGCGTAGAATTTCATAATGGAAAAACTATGACTGCTGATGATGTTTTAGCAACCATAGAATTTCATGGAAATGAAAACTCGACGTCTTCGGCAAAAGGGAATCTTTCTGGAGTAGCTAAAGCGAGTAAAGATGGCAACAATAGAGTGATCTTTGAGCTTACCGATGGTAATGCGGACTTTCCATATTTAGTTTCAGATTATCATATCATGATTATGGCATCTAAAGACGGGACTGTTGACGCACAAAGTTCAACAAATGGAACCGGCGCTTATATGGTTGAGAAATTTGAGCCGGGCGTTAAGTCAACTTATAAACGCAACCCTAATTATTTCAAAGAAGGGCGAGCACATTTTGACGAAGTGGAAATACTCAATGTGATTGATGCTGCTGCACGGCAGGCAGCAATTATGGGAGGTGATGCAGATTTCGCAGATGCAATTCCACCCAAGACTGTGAGTCTTTTATCGCGGGCTCCAAATTTAGAAATTTTGGAGACTACTGGCACCCAACATTATATTCTACCAATGCGCACGACTGTGTCACCTTTCGACAATTATGATCTAAGAATGGCCCTTAAGTATTCTGTTAAGCGTCAAGAACTTGTAGATAAAATTCTTCTGGGTCACGGGGTTGTTGGTAATGACGTTCCTGTATCCGCAGCAATGCCATTTCTAAATACCGAACTACCCGTACACGAGTTTAATCCAGAAAAAGCGGCGATGCATTATAAGAAGTCGGGCCATTCAGGACCAATCCCTTTGAATGCGGGAGAAGCTGGTTTTGGTGGTTCTCTTGACGCAGCTCAGTTGATGGCAGAATCTGCAAAAGAATGTGGAATTGATATTGAAGTCATAAGAGAGCCAAATGACGGATATTGGTCAAATGTTTGGAACGTTAAAGGTTGGTGCACATCATACTGGGGCGGAAGACCTACTCAAGACGTTATGTATCAGGCAGCTTACACTGCTGAAACTAATTGGAACGAAACCGATTGGAGAACTTCTGACGCTGCAGTTCGTTTTAATAAACTAGTAGTTCAAGCTAGATCAGAGACCAATGATGCAAAGCGAAAAGATTTGTATTGGGAATGCCAGCGTTTAATTCAAGACGATGGGGGTGCATTGATTCCTCTCTGGGCAAACTATATCCACGCGCATACTAAAGCTATCAGTCATGATCCCCAGGTTGCTGGTAATTGGACAAATGATGGTAACAAAGTTTCAGAAAGATGGTGGTTCGCTTAACGCGATAAATACTTGAAGGTATTTGGGTTAGCAAGTTTACTTGCTAACCCCTTTTATTATATTTTCTTTATCAATGAGTTTTAAATTGCATCCTATAATTAGAACGGTTCTGGTAAGATTAGCTCTTGGTCTGTTAACCCTATTAGCTGTTTCTATAATTTTGTTTTCAGCTATTGAGTTTCTTCCTGGAGATTTTGCTCAAAGTGCTCTGGGTCAATTGGCGACACCCGAAACAATTGCGGCTTTTCGAAAGGAACTGGGCTTAGATGAGTCTGCTATAACTAGATATTATCGATGGATAACAGGTGTTCTTCGGGGCGATTTTGGTACTTCTTTTTCAGGCAGAGGCTCTGTTACCAGTATAGCAAAGTCTAGAGACGTCGTTGATTTAATCGCTCCTCGGTTTTGGAATACACTTTTTCTAGCTAGTTTAACGGCAATTATTGCAGTCCCTCTGGCACTATTTCTGGGAATTACCAGTGCCCTTTATCGTAATTCTTTTTACGATCGGGCTGTAAACGCAGCCTCACTGACAACGATTTCATTCCCTGAGTTTTTCGTTGCGTATATTTTAATATTATTGTTTGGGTCGTTATGGCCGATCTTTCCAACTTTAGCGAAGGTTGATGAAACAACTTTGTTAGCTGAACGCCTTTTAAGATGTGCACTGCCTGCTTTTACTCTCACTTTAGTTATTATTGCACACATGATGAGGATGACACGGGCCGCCATAATTAATTTGTTGGCAAGTCCATATATTCAGATGGCAGTCTTATCAGGTGCGTCTAAAAGTGAAGTAATTCTAAAACATGCCCTTCCCAATGCTTGGGCACCAATAGCCACTGTAATAGCTTTTAATCTCGCTTATCTCGTTGTTGGTGTTGTAGTGGTCGAAGTTGTATTTGTGTATCCTGGTATTGGCCAATTAATGGTAGACTCGGTGGCGAGCCGGAATATTCCAGTTGTCCAAGCATGTGCTCTAATTTTTGCGGTGACATATATTGTTCTAAACCTTATTGCTGATATTATTGGGATTGTAACAAATCCTAGACTGTTGCATCCAAAATGATAAAATCAGAGCCAACAGATTCTTCAAAAGTGGTAATAGAAAATAATTTTGAAAAGCGTACATTTTGGAATCGTGCGAAGCTTGAACTAAAAAAATCACCAGGCACGGCACGATTTGGAATGATTGTAATTTTATTTTATATAATTGTTGCACTTTTTGCACCGTGGCTCGCTCCCTATGGAGAGTCACAGGTGTTCCCAATACCCTATGAGCCCTGGGGACAAGAGTTCGTGTTTGGAACTGACCAGATTGGGCGAGATATATTATCGAGAATGATTTTTGGGGCGAGGAATACTGTAGGGATAGCAGTTGCTACAACGTTACTATCGTTTTTAATTGGTGGTGCCTTAGGATTAGCGGCAGCTATAAACCGATCCTGGTTAGACCAAGTACTCAGTCGCTGTGTGGATGTTCTTATGGCGATACCAAGCCTAATTTTTGCTTTGGTTCTTTTGTCAATCTTTGGAACAAGTATTGTGAATTTAATTCTGATTATTGCCGTTTTGGATGCTACTAGAGTATTTCGGCTTACTCGAGCAGTCTCTTTAAATGTTGTTGTTATGGATTTTGTAGAAGCTGCTCGACTAAGGGGTGAGGGCTTGGGCTGGATAATGCGACGAGAGATCTTGCCGAATATTCTCCCGCCTCTTATTGCAGAATTTGGTTTGCGATTTTGTTTTGTATTTCTTACGATTGCTGGCTTGTCTTTCTTAGGTGTGGGCATTCAACCACCGCTTGCAGACTGGGGCTCGATGGTTAGGGAAACCGCCATGTTAATTCAATTTGCTCAATATGATCTAAAAGCGGGTTTGACACCTCTTCTTCCAGCAAGTGCAATTGCGCTACTCACTGTTGCAGTTAACTTTGTAGTTGATTGGTTTTTACACAAGACGAGTGGATTAAGAGATGAGTGATAGTGATCAAAGCAAAACCCTTCTTGAGATAAAAAATCTGAAGATTAGAGGCTTTTCTGATGAAAAGTGGCACGATATTATAAAAGGAATTGATTTAACTCTGAATCGTGGAGAGGTTCTTGGTATTATTGGCGAGTCAGGAGCGGGTAAATCGACACTTGGATTAGCCGCGATGGGTTACACTCAGCCTGGCTGTGAGATTACTTCAGGTGAAATCATTTTTGATGGAGCTAATTTGATTAGCCTATCACAAAAAAAGAAACAAAAATATTGGGGTAATCGTATGACCTATGTTGCTCAATCAGCTGCAGCTTCCTTTAATCCTGCTCATCGACTTATCAATCAAACGACAGCGTCAACAATTCGTGCTGGTTTAAATACTAAGGATGGGGCCTTTAAGGATGCAAGAGATCTGTATGGTGCTCTAAATTTGCCAGACCCTCAAAACATTGGTGATCGATATCCACATCAGGTTTCAGGTGGGCAATTACAACGCCTTATGACAGCAATGGCAATGTCACCACGACCCGATTTAATTATTTTTGATGAACCCACAACGGCGCTAGATGTCACAACGCAAGTTGAAGTCTTAGCCGCTATGAGAGGAATTGTTGAAGAGTTTGATACTGCAGCAATATACATTACGCATGATTTATCAGTTGTTGCTCAAATGGCTGATAGAATAAAAGTTCTTAGGTATGGAGAAGAAGTCGAGGAAGCGGAGACGCGGAGGATGCTAGCGGATCCAAAAGAAGAATATACAAAGTCACTATGGTCAGTACGATCACTTGAAAAGAAAGAAGAAGTAGCCGGGGATATAGTCCTAGAGATGCGATCAATATCCGCAGCTTATGGGGCCGCTAAGGTTTTATTTGATGTGGACCTAAAACTTCCAAGAGCGCGAACGGTGGCTGTTGTAGGTGAAAGTGGATCTGGGAAATCAACCGCTGCTCGAGTTATTACGGGGTTGCTTCCTCCCTCCGAAGGGTCGGTTTTATTTAATGGCGAAGATCTTCCGGCTGAACTAAAGCACCGTACTCGAGAACAATTACGAAAAATTCAAATGATATATCAGATGGCAGATGTCGCCATGAATCCGCGCCAAACAGTTAGGGAAATTATTGGTCGACCGTTGGAGTTTTACTTGGGATTGAAGGGGCAGGCTAATAAAATACGAACAATTGAACTGCTTGAACTGATAGATCTAGACGAAAGCTTTATAGATAGACTTCCAAGCGAGTTGTCGGGGGGACAAAAACAAAGAGTTTGTATCGCTCGAGCTCTTGCTGCTAATCCTGAGATAATCATTTGTGATGAAGTTACGTCAGCTTTGGATCAAATTGTTCAGGAAGGTATCTTGCAGTTGCTGATGCGTTTACAAAAAGAATTCCAGATATCATATCTTTTTATTACTCACGATATTTCAACGGTAAAAGCGATATCCGATCAGGTGGTTGTTATGTCTGATGGAAAAGTTGTTGAACAAGGTTTGAAAAGCATTGTATTTTCGCCACCTCATCCGAAGTATACTGAACTTTTGTTATCTTCGGTTCCTGAAATGGATCCTGACTGGCTCACTAATATCTTAAATCAAAGATAAAAAGTCTTTCCGTAATTATTTACTGAATTTATTTTCGTTGATTTCAATAATTAAGGGAGATGGGTTAGTCTGAAATTGTAATAGTATTTTTGACAGCTCGCTACTTGTCTTTATAAAATGATATTTGATGCCATAGGATTTAGCAGTTGTTTGTAAATTAGGTGGTTTCGGAGATACTCCTATAGGTTTGATCTTTTTAGACTCCATGTATGTTCTAATTTCCTTATACTCGTTATTATTCCAAATCAGAAAGAGAACTGGAGTGTTCTCATCGATGGCCGTTCCTAGTTCCGAGATAGTAAACTGAAGCCCTCCGTCCCCAACTATACAGATGACAGGCTTTTCTGGGCAAGCCAAGCTTGCGCCAATGGAAGCCGGTGGCGCATACCCGAGAGTTCCAAACCCTGTTGCTGAGTTAAACCACCTATTCTGGCTAGTTATTTTGCAATATAGGTTTCCAAAATAGATCGGTTGAGTCGAGTCTCCTACTAAGATTGAGTCTGGTAGAGCTTTAGCTATTGTGGAAATAAGAAGTTGGCAGGATTTGTACTCTGTGGATATTTCTAGTTCAATGCGGTTTTTACATTGGGCTATTGATGTTCGGTTCTTATTCTCAGTTTTTAAAGAAATATTTTTAAGTACTGAAATACAAAATTGGTTTATGTCGCCTTGGATATTTAGTGTGTGGGGTGGACTGCCTTTGAGCTGGTTTTTATCAATATCGACACGAATTAGATTTTTTAGATCTGGAAACAAACCATCCTCAAACATGTCGAAGTCAGTTTGTCCTATCTCTGTGCCTAATGCTATAACTAGATCAGATTCGTCTAAAAGGGCTCTCACCGAATTCAGACTTGGACTTGCAGGGATGTGGAAGTCATGATATCCAAGTAGGTCTCTAGCGTTAACCGTTGAAATTGCCGATGCCCCGATTTTTTCAACAAAGGTTTTTAATATAGCCTTCGCATCTCTAGCCCCCCCACCAATTATTATATATGGATTTCTACTGGCTTTAATCATTTTGGAAACTTGCAAGATCTTTAAAGGGTCAATAATTATAGGCATCTGTCTTAAAGGAGAAAAACTGATGTCAGTTGGTACTGGTTTTGTCATTACGTCTATAGGAATTTGAACATGAACTGGTCCAGGTTTTCTATGTGTCATTTTTAGAAAGGCCTTGTGCAGAACTTTCATAACATTTTCTGGTTTTTTTACAGTATATGTAGCAATTGCTACTTGCTTTATAAGTTTAGTTTGGTTTGGAAGTTCATGAAGTCGTCCTCCCTTATATTTATTTTTTGTTAATTCGTTAACTCCAGAAATGACAAGCATTGGAATTGAATCAGATCTTGCTTGTGCCATAGCTGTCAGAATATTTGTTAGGCCTGGTCCTGTTATTACAAAACAGACCCCTGGTTTGCCACTAATACGTGAGTAACCATCTGCCATGAAACCCAATGCCTGCTCGTGCCGAGCAGTTATATGACGAATTGTTGACTCGGAAAGTGCTCTATAAAGTTCAACGGTATGAACCCCGGGGATACCAAAAATAAATTTGACTTCAAGTTTTTCAAGTGCTTGTATCAGCACTTCCCCGACACTTGCTTCTTTCAAAATAATACCTTCTATTTTATGGAGTGACTTATAAGTCTTTTGTAAATGCTGATATTCTGTCTACTGCGGAGATTAATTCTTTGTCTGGCACAGTAAGGCTAATCCTTATAAAATTTTTTGCCTGATCTCCAAAAGAACTTCCGGGCATTACTGCAACATTATACTCTTCAAGAAGCCGCCAGGAAAATTGAGAGCAATCTAGACTCGTTTGCGAAATATCTATTAATATAAACATTCCTGCGTCTGGCATAAGGGGTCTAACCTGCTTTAGATTGATAAGACCATTATAAACGAGCTCTGCCCGCCTTTGGTATGCTATTTTCATATTAATCGACACTTTAGATGGTCTTGAAAGTGCTAGCGCGGTCATATCAGCAATGAACGGCTGACTACCAAAAAGCATTGTTTCTGATAATGGTAGAGCTCTTTCACAAAATTCTTTTGGCCCAATAGCCCAACCTGACCTAAATCCGGGGGCCGCGTGTGTTTTAGATATTGATGAGACGACAATAGTTCTCTGAGCAATAGATTCTAAGGATAAAGGTGATACAAAATTTCCTGAGAATATTAACTCTTCATAAACTTCGTCTGAAATAATCCAGAGATTATGTGTTATGCATAAATCAGCTAAATCGTTAAGATCTTTAGTTGTCATTACCGAGCCTGTCGGGTTATGTGGGCTATTTAACAAGAGAACGCGAGATCTACTTGTAATAAATTTTTCTAAGTCCTTGGCTTTCATAATAAAATTGTTGGTTTCTTTTAGTGGAACTGTCACCATGTCTGCGCCTGAGGCTCTAATAACTCCCTCATAAGTGGCGTAGAGTGGGTCCCCCACAATTACTTCATCGCCTTCTTCAACGAGGGATCGAAGTGTTGCGTAAAGAGCAGTTTGTGTCCCCGGAAAGCATAATATATTCTCTTTAGAAATATTTATCGCTGACAACGATTTATATTTTTTTTCTATCTGGTAAAGTAGATTATCCTCGCCTCTGCCGTTAGAGTATTTTGTTCTTCCTGAAAACATTGATCGCGAGCACTCATCCAAAAGATCTTTTTCTGGTGGCATATCAGGTTCACCAATTGTAAGTTCAATAATATTAACACCTGCGGCAATTCTCTTTCGTGCTTCAACATGCACGGCCCACTTGTTTGAACCTAAATTTTTTAAATTTTCTGTTACTGAAGAATACTGCATTAGATATTTCCTAAAGACTTAAAATTGAGTTCATACAAATACTATATTTACAGAGAGGTAAGCATGAGGTTGGTGTAAAATACAATGGTAATTTTTAATTTGTTTTTTTTAATTTAATTAGATAATTCTAGAATCATGTTTTATGACTTTTCAAATGCGATTGTCCGTCAGCCTGGTATCAGTGTTGTAGAAGGCTTAAGCAATTTAGGACTTAAGCCAGACTATAACGAAGTTCTTTTGGAGCATTCGAATTACATAGATCAACTTATAGAACTGGGAGTTTCTGTATCCATTTTAAAAGTGGAGAACCAATTCCCAGATGCTATTTTTGTAGAAGATCCAGCATTAACTTTTGTAAATGGAGCTATTTTACTACCTTTGGGCGCTCCAACTCGGAAGGGAGAACAAGACCTTCTTCGAGGGACTTTATGTGATAATTTTGATATTGTTCTGGAACTTTTAGAGGGTAATGCAGAGGGAGGTGACGTTTTGAGCCTAGCTGACGAGCTCCTAATCGGACTTTCTGAAAGAACAAATATAGCTGGCGCCTCTGAATTACAAAAGCTACTTTTGAGATTAGGATACAAAAGTAGAGTAGTTGATACTCCAGAAGGTGTGTTACATTTTAAATCAGATTGTTCGGCATTGGATGAGGAAACAATCTTATCAACACCTCGCCTAGCAAATTCAGATATTTTTAAAGAGTATAAAGTTATTTTGACACCTGAAAATGAGTATGGCGCAGCTAATTCTCTTAGAGTAAATAAAAGTCTCTTGGTTCCAAGTGGGTACCCTAGAACGGCTGAGCTGTTGGCGCGAAATTATGATGTTCGAATCGCCAAGGTTAATGAAGTTTCCAAAATTGATGCTGGGCTATCCTGCATGAGTTTAAGGTGGTAGTGGGCCTAATTACTCTTCAGATTTACGGTTTTTATTTACTATATTATCTAATGATTTAATGCCACTTGCTGCTAAGAGTGTTAAAAATACGTAGAGTAATGCGGCAGTATTAAATGGCTCAAAAGCTAAAAAGCTTTGAGCTTGAAATTCTTTCATCCGTTGGGTTACATCCCTTATCGACAATATTGAAAGAAGAGATGTATCCTTCAACATCGCGATGAACTCGTTACCGAGAGCTGGTAATACGATCGCGATCGCTTGAGGTATGACGACGAATCTAGCAACATGGTGTTCTCTTAATCCCAATGTTCGGGCCGCTTCGATCTGACCTTTTGGAATAGCCTCGATGCCTGCTCGAAAAATTTCAGCCATATAAGCGGAATAACCGACTGCTATAGCAATAATCCCTCGCGTCATCATATCAATATTCATATAGCCGCCAGACGCGTTTTTTAAAGCTCCAGCTAGAGGGAGTCCAACATAGAGTATTATGACTATCATTGGTATGCCTCGGATTGTATCTACAAAAAAATCAGAGAATACGGCTAATGGATGTAGTTTCGAGATAGCTCCTATTCCTACCAAGAGTAAAATTAAGAATCCAATTGAGATAGAAGCTATGCCAAGGCTTTTTTGTTTTGTTGGAAGGTAAGATGTTTCCCAAAGAGAAGAATAATTGCCTATGCTTCCAATTGGGACAATTAGACCTGAAAGCGTGCCTTTCTCAAGCAGTGAGAGTCCTTTTGAAATACTTTTTAGAGATCTTATTTTAAATGGCTTTTCAGGAGGCTGATCTAAGAAATCTCCATAGCGCACTGTATCAGCTACCCACTGTGGTGTACCTGAAATAACTCCAATTTTTCCATCTGTAGTTCCAATAAGGGCAACTTCTTTATGTGTTTGGAGTAGAAATATTGTTCCTATGCAAATTAAGCTACCACCAAGTATTGCATAAAACTGGGTAGCCTGATGTGAGGGAGAAAGCTTTGTCAGCAGCGCCCAAAGTAAGCCAAGAATGCTTGCACCAAAGTAGGCAAAAAATGCTGCTCGCAAAGTTACCATCAATCCAACAGCAAACCCAGCATGAGCGAGCATTAAAAAGTAAAAGGACGAGCAAAGACCACAAATCATAATCATAAGGATTAATGACTTTCCAATAGTACTTTTATGATATTCTGTGGGACATATGCTAAAGGCTAAAAAAAATAGACTGGCAGCGGACACAAGATTTTTCAAAACGCTGACATTGTATAATAGCGCCGCTTTAAATTCTGGAGTGAGCGTGAAACTTTGGTCAACGACGATAATCCACTCAGCACTTCTCGGGTCAGCCGAGTTTGCCAAGACTGATGTTGCATATGTATTTAAGAAGGATGAAAAGTGAAATACTAAACCAAATATGAAAGCTAAGGCAAAGCTAATAACTGCAAATGATCTAGCTCGCAAAACAATTTCTTGCTTTTGATCAAGACGAATTGATTTAAATAGATATAATGAACCGGTAAGGGTTAGAGTAGTTACCAAACAAATAATTATAAAACTTGCTAGTAATTCGAGGGCATTATCCTCCACTCCGAGAACTGACTTTAAGGCTGGCAAGTAGTTTCTTGATGTTATTAAAAAATAAATGATCACGGGGATCATGAAAAGAAATATTATATTGCTGGCTCGGATTTGCCGCAAACCGTCTATAATTTTTCCCATTTATTTACCTAAGACGTTCAACCAAAAACTCCTAACTTATTGAAAAATTGAGAGTTTTTGGTAACCAGCTCTTATTTATTTAGGCCACCATTTGACCATAAGTTTTTTTAAAGTTCCATCTGAATTTATGGCTGCCAGTCCTTCATTAAAAGCATCTTGTAAGCCATCACCCTCTTGGAATACTAAGCCCAATGGGTCAGATGAAAGTCCAGTAATGCCAACGGTTAGTTCACCAGCGAACTCCTGCTCGTAGGCAGCAGCAGACGTACTATCGATTATTACACCATCTACGTCACCGTTTCGAACCGCCAAAACAGCGTTTGGAAAGGTATCGAATAGGTTCAAATTTTCTCTTCCTACTAGTTCTTCCCCAAGGGTGGCATTTGTCGTACCAGTTTGAGACGCAAGTTTCATTTGGCCTGATTTAAATGCATCAATATTTGCACCCTCATCTTCAACTCTCATGAGTACACCCTGTTGAACAATGATATAGGGGTCTGAAAAATCTACAATTTTGTCACGTTCGTCAGTTATTGTGACGCCAGAAACAACCATATCAAACTCTCCATCAGCAAGGGCTGCGAATATTCCATCCCAAGCTGTGGTTACCCAATTTGGTTTGCAGTTAATTTCTTCACAGATAGCTGCAACTACGTCTACGTCAAACCCTTTGACTACACCATCTTCAATAAACTCGTGAGGTGGATATGTTGTATCTGATCCAATACTAAGTGTTCTTCCACCAAGATCAGCCGCTGATACTGGTAGCGTCAGCAAGGTAGCAGCTATTGCTGCCGACAGAATTTTTTTCATTGTTAGTTCCTTTTCAATTTTTTAGGATTGCAAATAGATTCCTATAACTCAATTGTTGTTTAAGAAAGCTAAGTCGTCAAGCTATCAGTTGTAATAGTGTAGAAATTTTGGCATTTAATGATTACTTTGACGAAAAAAATATTAAATTTCACGAAAATGGATAGATTATGTCAAAAAAAAGAATTGTTTTTGAACTTGGTCAAGGCACGTCGCTCAGGCATGAGGACTATACTAAGGCAGCAAAACGTGCAGTAGAAAATGCACTTTGGAAAAATTCTCTAAATGTTGCTGAGGCATTTGGTTTTGATAAAAGTGATATGATTATTGATGTTATTTTGGGTGCTCAAGAGCCTGGAAAGATCGAATCAGAGAAAATACGAGGTGTTTTTCCATATGGAGAGGTCTCGATTGAGAAGACGTTTGGTGGATTAGATGTCCCAAAACCAGATGGAGGTGGAAAAACTATTATTGTGACTGCTGCAATAATAGTTTCTTTTCAAATGGAGATTTTAATATGACCTTATCTCGCTTAATTTTGGAAACTGGAATGGGTAATGACCTTTATGGTGAAGATTATACCAAAGCAGCTTGCCGTGCGGTTCAAGATGCCCTTCATCACAGCTCACTTACACTTTTCCGCTCACTAAATCTTGATAGTAAAAAAATGGAAGTTAAGGTTACGATTGGCATTGCTAAGCCCGACGAAGTTGATGCGGATAAAGTAAAAAATATTCTTCCCCATGGAGTGATCTCAGTTACTGTGGTGCGTGGTGGTCTTAATGCAAGTGACGAGGAAAATGATACGGTGTCAATTATCGCTACTGCTGCAATTGAAGCATTCTATGAAATTGATAAACAGGATTTTAAGAAAACCATATAATTTACCTGCGACACATTGCCATTTTGGCAAAGTAAGATTTTGGAGTATGATAACATAAGCATTAGAGTTTTTGAACATCCTCCTACGCTCAGGGTTGCAAGTAAGTGAATGTACTAGCAACCCGTTTAAATCTCACAGATCCGACAAACTCAAATCTTTTTTCTATCATCAATTATAGTCATGCGAGCGAGTCCACTTTCTCCCAATTCTACAGCAGCAAAAGGACCGCCATGCCGAGTCTGACCTAAATCTGCAGGATTTGCTTCTTGCTGGTCTGCAAGAATTTTATTAGCAAATATTTCAGCATTATCCTTAGGTCGGTATCCCAGAAATTTTGACTCCGAATTATTAATTGGCGAACGGTCATTTTTTGAAACACCATAAATAATTGAAAATTCTGTCGTGGGCGTGTCTACTGCTCTTGTAACAAGGTGAATTAGGTCGTCGTAAGATAGCCAACTACCAAGTGCACGCGTTGAAGTTACTTGAGCGCAAGATAGGATACGCAAACACACTGACTCCAGACCACATTTTTCCCAATACATCCGACCAAGGTCTTCTGCAAAGCACTTTGCCAACCCATAAAAAGTATCAGGCCTGTGTGGGGCATTTATACTAATAGTTTCATTCTTAGGGTACATTCCTACAGCATGAATAGAGCTTGCATAAATGACACGGCGAACATTATTGCGTCTTGCAGCTTCCCAAATATTGTAAGCCCCAATAAAATTGGGACCTAATAATTTTTCAAATGGAGCTTCATCTACGAACGCGCCAAAGTGTAATACCATTTCAGCACCTTTCAACATCTTTTCAAAAGCATTCAGATCTTCAAGGTTGGCTTTTACAAAGGTCTCACCTGGATATAGCTTTCCGATATCACTATTAATATCTGTTGAAACCAATTGATCTGCCAGCTTAGTTAATGGTTCCCTTAAATATGATCCCAGTCGCCCAGCAGCCCCAGTAAGTACAATTTTTTTCACGTTACTCCCCTTTCACATCGAATTCGAATTGAAAATTATATATCTAAAATGATTTGGTATTGAGAAATCTAGGGTAGTCATTGTGTAAGGACTAATCGATGTCAATTAATTTATTGTTAAAATTAAAGACTCTTCGTGGCGAAGAGTTGGTGGCAATTGTTAAATACAAAAAACTTAAGGGTCGGTCATCTGAAATTGTTTAAATTTTAATTGTAAAAAATCGTCTATTTATCATAGGCTTTAAGAAAATTAATATGAAGTTTTGCTTTTTAAATAAATTTTGTTATAAGTACTGTTAGGGATAATTCTAAACCCTACTAATAAAATATTTTGGGAGAATAGAAATAATGAAGAAAGTTATATTTTCGACAATTGCTGCGGCAGCTGTAACCTTATCAGGTCAGGCATTTGCGGCATGTGGATCGATTTCAATGGCAGATATGAATTGGCCGTCAGCGACATTAATGGCAAATGTTGACAGGATTATTCTTGAAGAAGGATATGGTTGTGAGGTTGAGATGGTTGCAGGGGCTACTACGACAACTTTTGCGTCGATGGACGCTAAAGGAAAACCAGATGTTGCTCCAGAATTGTGGACAAATGCTATGGCGGTTGCATTGGGCGTCGCTATGGATGAAGGAAGACTACATTCAGCCCGTAAAATGCCAATTCAAGATCTTGGAGAAGGTTGGTGGGTTCCAGATTACGTACTCGCAAAGAATCCAGATCTAAAAACAGTTTTAGATATTTTAGAACGACCAGACCTATTTCCGGCTAAAGAAGATCCTTCAAAAGGTGAATTCATTGGTTGCCCTGCAGGTTGGGGGTGTCAGTTATCTAACATTAACCTTTTCAGAGCTTTTGAAATGGAAAAGAAGGGTTGGATCTTGGTTGATCCGGGCTCACAGGCCGGTTTAGATGCGTCAATGGCTAAAGCTGTTGAGCGTGGCGATAATTGGTTTGGTTACTACTGGTCGCCAACAGAGCCAGTGGGACGATACAATATGAAACTTATGGACTTTGGAGTTCCGTTTGCTGGTTCTGACAATTGGGATGGTTGTGTAGCACTAGCCGAGCAAGAATGTGATGATCCAAAACCATCGTCTTGGACTGTATCTATGGTGCATACAATTGTAACAGATAATTTCAAGACAAACGCGCCGGCAGAGGCTATGGATTATTTCTCCAAGCGAATTTATCCTGGTCCAGTAATGGGTCAAATGCTTGTGTATATGGGTGATAACCAAGCTGATGGTAGCGATGCAGCGATTGAATTTCTTCAGTCACATGAAGACGTTTGGACTACTTGGGTTTCTGCGGATGTAGCCGCGAAAGTCAAAGCGTCCTTATAATAAGAGTAATACAACCGCACCTTCAGTTTAGGTGCGGTTGGCTTTTATAAAATCATAAAAATTGGGTAGGTGATATGAGCTTTTGGACAGATATTCCGAGTTTAAGTAGAGCTGATTTGCGTGACTTAAAAAAGGGAATAGACGCATCATTTAGAGAATTTTCAAAAAACTATGGTGAGGGGATAGAGGCTTTTTTTGATCCGCTTTATTTTTTCTTGGTGAAACTTGAAAAACTTCTGATTGCGGCGCCTTGGCCGATTATTCTTATACTCGTGGGTGGGCTTGCCTATTTGGGTTCGCGAAGTTGGAAACTTGCCTTGGGATCTATGTTGGCTTTTGTTGTCATCGGTTATTTTGGGATGTGGAAAGATATGATGGCCACGATTTCATTAATTTCTGTAGCCACAATAATGTGTATAGCCGTGGGCATTCCAATAGGCATACTTATGTCACGCTATAATAGAGTTCAGTCAGCAATTACTCCAATTTTGGACTTGATGCAAACAATCCCAATCTTTGTTTATTTGTTACCGGTTGTGATGCTATTGGGTATTGGCCGTGTCCCAGGTTTGATTGCGGTATGTGTGTATGCTGTGCCACCTGTCATCAGGTTAACTAACTTGGGAATTCGGCTGGTGGATAAAGAGACATTAGAGGCAGCAGATGCATTTGGATCAAACTATCGACAAAAGCTTTTTTCTGTTCAATTACCTCTGGCGTTACCTAATATTTTTGCTGGGGTTAATCAAACTATCATGATGGCTCTAGCAATGGTCGTGATTGCGTCAATGATAGGGGTCAAGGGGTTAGGGATGCCAGTTCTGCAATCAATTCAAAATCAATATCTGACTTTAGGTTTAATGAATGGACTGGCAATTGTTGCTTTGGCTATTATCTTTGATCGCGTATCACAAAAGTATGGTCAGCGCCTTCAGGCTCACAGATATGGTGCTGATCATGAGTAAACCAAAGTTAAAAATCACTAATCTTTATAAGATTTTTGGAGATAAGGGTCCCTCATTTGTTTCGTCGGTGCGCGATGGAATGACAAAGCAAGAGCTCCTTGACAAGCATAACCATGTCCTTGGATTAAATAACATCAATTTATCTATTCCAGAACAAAAGGTTCAAGTTATCATGGGCCTTTCGGGCTCAGGTAAATCCACTTTAATAAGACACATTAATAGACTGATCGAACCAACGTCTGGGGAACTTTTTGTGGATGGCGAAAATGTTCTGGCAATGTCACAGGAGCAATTAAGAGAGTTTCGAAGAAAAGTCACTTCAATGGTGTTTCAAAAGTTCGCTTTGCTGCCGCATAAAACAGTTTCTCAAAACGTAGCTTATGGTCTTACGATACAGGGTGTAAAAGAGAGTATTGCAAAAGATCAAAGCCATAGGTGGATTGATCGAGTCGGCCTAGGGGGATTTGAAGATAGATTTCCTGTACAACTTTCTGGTGGAATGCAGCAAAGGGTTGGGTTGGCACGAGCGCTAGCTACGGATGCTCCAATACTTTTAATGGATGAAGCGTTTTCGGCACTTGACCCTTTAATTCGAACAGATATGCAAAACATTTTGCTTGAGTTGCAAGATGAACTTCATAAAACAATAATTTTTATTACACATGATCTTGATGAGGCATTAAGAATTGGTGATAACATCGCAATATTGAGAGATGGAAAAGTAATTCAAGAAGGTGATCCTCAAAATATTATAATGAATCCTGCTGACTCATACATCACAGACTTTATTAAAGATATTAATAGGAGCAGAGTGATAGAACTTCGTTCAGTGATGGATACGAAAAATAAAGGTACCGGTGATGGTTTGAGTCATAAAATGTCATTAGAGGAAGCCCTGCCTATATTGAATTCATCAAAAACAAAGTCTTTTTCTGTTGTAAACGAAAAAAATGAGAATCTAGGAAGCGTAAATCTTGATTCCGCAATTAAAGCCTTGGCCCGAGCGGATAATGAGGAAGTTGCAGAGCGATATAAGTAGTTCAGTTTCCACTTAATCCTTGCCGGAACTAATAACGGCATCTACAGCACAACTTGAGTTTTGATAAACGAATAAAGGATTTATTTCTAGGCTTGAAATGCATTCTTTGTTGTCGTCAAAAAGTTTAGTGATGTCTAAGATGCTAGAAGATAATTTTTCAAGATCAACAATATCATTTCCTCGAAAGCCATTTATTAAGCTGAATAATCGAAGCTGTTTTATTGAACGAATTATTTCAGATTTGTTTGTTGGTAGAAGTATTGTAGTGGTATCTCGCATGATTTCAGCTTGTGTACCACCACTACCCAATAACAACGAATAACCGAATTGTTGATCATTTTGTATTCCAATCATCATTTCCGCTATTGGTGAAGCTTTCATTTCTTCTATTAAAAAGTGGTCACTAAATTCATCTTGCAAGGCTGCTTTCAGATTCAAACTCATTTCGTGGATTTTTTTTATGAGTTCTCGTTTAGATTTTATACCAATGGAAATAGCTCCATAATCTGTTTTATGAATAACCGTGTTACTTAATAGTTTTAGTACCAAAGGAAATTTTAATTTTATTGAGGTTTCCTTAATAGTTTGAGCCGTAATGTGTTGTCCTTTTGGTACCTCTATACCAATATTGTATAATAGCTTCTTGCTCTCTTCCTCGTTAAAAAAAACTGATTTTACTGAGCTCCTAGAGGTCAGGAGAGGGTTCACTTTTTCTTTATTTAGCTGAGATTGCCGCTGCTTTAGTCTGGATATGAGTTTTATGGCGTCAAGCGTTTCCTCTATTCCTTGCATTGGTGAAATTTGTTCTGAAATAAAACTCTCCCTTATCCCTTTTCTCATATTCTCTGGAAATGTGGAGCAGATTGCCGCTGGAATTTTTAGTGTCTTCACTGCTTTTATAAAGGCTCTTGCGTCGTTTAGGTAATAGTGTTCGGATTCATCTAAACCTTTGGCTGGGTAATCCTGCAGTAGTAACGCTACTGACGCCTTTGACTCCTTGATGGCTGTTCGAAACACAGGTTCAGTTCTTGTCTCATCTCCCCAAATTGGCGTGGTATAATCTAATGGATTTGAAACTGTAGCGATATCGGGCAGTAAATTTTCGAGTTTTGTTGCACCATTTTTGTCAAAGTTGGGAATATTAATGCCTATTTTTTCCGCGTAGTCAGCTATCATTGTTGCACCGCCACCTGAACAAGTAAATGCTACCAAGCTGTTTCCACTTGGGATTCCTGATACGCATAAGAATTTAAGTACTTCAATAAACTGAATTGGATTTTTTACTCTAATAATCCCAGTTCTTTCAAACAAGGCATCATAAAGTTTATCTTCACCTGATAATGAACCCGTATGTGTGGTTGTTAGGCTTTCTCCAATTACTGAGGTTCCTGTTTTTAGCGCTACTATTGGTATATTCCTAGCCAAAGCCTTTAAAGCGACATCATGAAGTTTATTAATATTTTTTATGCCCTCGATATGAACGCCGATTGCCTTAACCTCAGGGGTTTCATAGAGAATTTCAATCAAGTCTTCTATACTTACTGAGGATTGATTTCCAATAGATATCATATGGGTCAAGGGGATAGATCTTTCAGTCATAGTGATGTCTGAGGAAAGCATACCACTTTGGGTGATTATGGCGGCTCCGTACCCAGGCGATGAACCTCCATGCGCAAAAGGCCATAAGGCGACATTATCAAGGTAATTTATGAACCCATAACAGTTAGGCCCAATAATAGGCATATCATTAGCTAGTAAATTAATTTCCTTTTCAAGAGCTTGGCCTTTGGGACCTGTCTCACTAAAACCGGCGGAGTAACATACAACTCCACCAGCCCCTATTGACGACAATTCCTTAATAACATTTGGTACAGACTTAGCGGGAACAGCTATAAAGCTTGCGTCTGGCGCTCTTGGCAACTCCGCAATGGAGCTAAAACATTCTATTCCTAAAATACTTTTTCGTTTTGGGTTTACAGGCCAAATTTCGCCAGAGAAGCCACGTCTCTTAGCTTCGGTTATGGCAACTTCTATATCTCGCCCACCGAAAAAAGCAATATTTTTGGGTGACATTAATCGTTTAAAGTTTTTTCTTTTTTGTAAATTCATCCGCCAAGGGGTCTTAAAATGGACCTAGTTATAATATGCTTTTGAATTTCAGATGTTCCATCCCAAATCCTTTCTAAGCGAGAGTCGCGCCATAATCGTTCTATAGGCATTTCTTCCATTAGTCCCATCCCACCAAATATTTGCACAGTATCATCTGCTGTTTTATTTAACATTTCAGAGCAGTAAACCTTTACCATTGCTGCATCTGCATCGGTCATGTTACCCTCAGTTGCCTGTTTTACAGCATCTGAAACTAATAAATCCCCAGTCTTTAACCCAATTGCCATATCAGCTAAGCGGAACCCTGTAGCTTGAAATGATCCTATCGATTTTCCAAATTGTTTTCGGTTGGCGGCCCAGTCTTTTGCTAGGTTAAATATCCGCTCTGCTTTCCCACAGCAGGTCGCACCAACCCAAATTCGGCCCATGCTTAGCCACTTTGATGATAGTTCCAAACCAAGACCTTCTTCACCAAGTATGTGCTCCGGCCCTAACCGAACGTCATTAAAGCTGAGCTGGAAATTCTTGTAGCCACGGTAGCTGATACATTTATTACCTTCTTGTATATCAAAACCTTTTAATCCAACGTCAACTAAGAACGCCGTTACCCTTTTCCGAACCCCGTGGGGTATTTCATCTTGGCCTGTCGTTGCAAAAACGATGGCAAAATCAGGGAGGCAAGGGCCAGAAATGAAATGTTTTGAGCCATTCAGGATCCAATCAGACCCATCTTTTTTAGCATTTGATTTCATATTCATTATATCTGAGCCTGCCTCAGGCTCAGTTAATGCAAAAAGTTCTCGTTTTTCGGCTTTCACACAGGGAGTAAGGTATTTTTGTATCTGTGCACCCTCGCAGGCTAATAAAATTTCAGTAGGTCTGCCTATCCATGAGTGAAGGGCGTGACTAGTTTTACCGTATTCCCGTTCTAAAAGAGCCATCGCATGATAATCTAAACCACCACCCCCAACATTTTCAGGTAAGTTTGCTGCATAAAGACCGAGTTCAATAGATTTTTTTTCTATGTGGCGACCAAGTTCTTCAGGGATGACTCCCGCTTTATCTACTTGCTCTTCGTGGGGATAGATCTCTTTTTCCATAAAAGATTTAACTGTTTCTAGTAGCAATTGATTTTCATGGCTTTTTTGCATTTTAAACGTAGTTTCCTTCTAATCGAATGTGATCAAATTTTTGGATTCATTTTTTTTAAACTTAATTTTTCTCTTGTTTGAGCTGGAGTTAGGACATTTGCCCCCAATAATCCAATTAAGTTCACTGCCCTTTCCACTAGTTGCGCGTTCGTTGCAAGAACGCCCTTTTTCAGAAAGATATTGTCCTCTAGTCCAACCCTGACATTTCCTCCAAGAGTTACCGCCGCCGCCGCCATTGGTATTTGCATCCTTGAGATTCCAAAACCAGCCCAACTCGCTTCTGGAGGTAAATGATCTTTCATTGCTTTCATTGTATCGACGCTTTGATCAGCTCCCCATGGAATACCTAGGCAGATTTGGAACATTGGGGGTCTATCAATGATTCCCTCTGCTATCATTTGCGTCGCAAATCTAATATGGCCCAACTCAAAAACTTCAAGTTCAGGTTTCACCCCCCATTTTTGTGTAAGCTCTGCCATTTTTCGGAGTATAGGAGGGGTGGAAATATAAATACTATTGTCATTCCCAAAATTAAGCGTACCACAATCTAATGAACATATTTCTGGAAGACATTCTTCTACATGCTTTAAACGTTCTTCTGGCCCAATCATGTCTGTACCAAAACCGGGCATTGCCAGGTTTTGGGGGTCTGGAACCCAATCACCGCCCATTCCTGCAGTTAAATTTATAACCACATCTGTGTCGCTATTTCTTATTTTCTTGACAACCTCTCGAAATAACTTTGGATCTCTAGACCCCTTTCCAGTTTTGGGATCTCTGACATGAATGTGAACAACCGAAGCTCCAGCCTTGGCTGCATCTATAGCTGAATTAGCTATTTCATCCGGCGTAACTGGCACGTGAGGACTTTTACTAGTTGTATCGCCAGCTCCAGTAACTGCACATGTGACTATGACGTTAAAGTTCAAAGTAAATACTCCTTTTTATCTAGTTTTGTACTTCTTTAAAGGCTATAGTATCGTTTATTCGACAAGTATCGCAAATTAGAGGCGAATTTGCTTTAAGTTTTTTTAACTGTTCTTAGTGATGTAATGCAAAAAATAAATGGGAATACGTCGAACGCAACCTTTGTAGTTGTTCCACGCTTTAATATGGCGACTTTGGTTAGTCTTATTGAGCCAATGCGAGTCGCGAATTATTTATCGTCAAGTGATCTTTATTCGTGGGAGATTGCATCGTTTGAGGGGAGCGATGTAGAAGCAAGCAATGGAATGTCGGTGTCGGCAGTCCTGCCACTGGAAAAAATTAAAAGGCAGGATTTAATATTCATAGTTGGTAGCTGGGGTTGTGAGCATTATGCGAGGAAAGAGCTTACGGGTTGGGTTAGAAAACAATATTCACTAGGGGCACAGATATGTTCGGTAGAACTTGGGTGTTATATAGTGGCGAGGGCGGGCCTGCTCTCAGGAAAAAAACTCACAACACACTGGTCATGGCTTCCGGGGTTCCAAGAGCAATTTTCTGAAATAGAGGTTGCCGAACAACTTTTCACTATTGATGATAAAATAATTTCTTGTGCAGGTGGCTTTTCAGGTATTGATATGATGCTTGAACTTATTTCAAGTAAATACGGTTCTAGGTTGTCTGGAGAGATTGCAGATCAGATGCTATATCATTCAGCACGCAGTGGAACCTCTCCCCAACGTCAAATTTTAGGACGAGGAAGCGATGATCTTTTACCGTTAGTTGCCAAGGCTATTAAATATATAGAGCAGAATATTAGTGAACCAGCCACTGTACCAGAGCTAGCAAGTTTCGTTGGTGTTTCGCAACGCCAGCTTGAGCGACAGTTCAATAAGTCGATTGGGTGTTCTGTGGTGCAGTTTGCATTATTAGCCCGGTTGCAGCATGCACGGGTACTCTTAATAGCAACAAAATTAAGTGTAAGAGAAATTGCCACAGCTTCCGGCTTCAATACACTATCTCACTTTGCATATGCATTTAAAAACTGCTTTGGTCGAAGGCCAAGCGATTATCGAATGGCTTGGCCTGATTCTGAGAAAACGCCAAGTTGGCCGGGTACCTTATCAAGCTATTTAGAAAACCTAGACGATAAGAGTAAAAAAGGCTAAATCCTCTAGCAGTGCCTGCCAAATTAGGTTTTACTATCTCTAATTGCATTTAAAACTGCTACAATCGATTTATCTCTTTGACGCGCCATATCCTCAAAGTGTTTTCCCTCTGACATAGTTTTACAGCCATCTACCATTCTGTTTCGTAGTATAGTTGTCAATTCTGGTGCTTGCAATCTAGTCCAGGGAAGAGCTAATGCGGGTCCAAACTGATCTAAGTTTGTTGCCATCCCACCTTCTCCACATGCAACATGGAACGCCATGCATTGCCCTTGGACTGCCATTCTAGGTGCTGGACCGTTAATCAATGCCGTATCGATTTGTTCAGGCGTAGCCTCACCCGCTGCGACCATGTGCAAAGCTTCCCTCCAGAGAGCTTCTTGAAGACGGGTAGCCACAAAACCCGGGATTTCTTTCTTTAAGGCAAGAGGCTCTTTTCCTGCATGTTTATAGAAGTTATATGCCCATTTAACTGCCAGTTCGGAGGTTTTCTTACCACCGACGATTTCAACCAATGGCAATAGGTAAGGTGGGTTGAATGGGTGCCCAATGACTGTCCTTTCAGGTGTTGAACAAAGCTTTTGAATTTCAGTCATTGTTAACCCAGAGGTGGATGATGCTATAACAACTTCTTCAGGAACCAGATGTCCAAGAGTTTTATAAAGTTCGCATTTAAGGGTTAAGTTCTCTGGAATACTCTCTTGAACAAATTGTGTCCCCTCTATTACTTCATTTAGGTCAGCACTAATTAGAAGATTGTTCAGTGAAGCTGATTTATCTAGTCCTATCTCTTTGAGGCTTGTCCAAGCCGTTTTGATTATTGATTCATAAATTGATTTTTCATTTTTATCATGTATGTAACTTTTTACTTTATACCCCTTTGATAAAAAATGCGCTGCCCAGCCGGCTCCGATGGGCCCGCCCCCAAGACTAGAAATAGTTTCAACTTTTCTTATGTCTAAATACATCATTTACCTGTAAAGTTTGGCTCCCGCTTTTCTACGAAAGCCGCTACACCCTCAGCAGCATCGGAAGATTTCAACATTTTTCTATAGGTCGGTAGGTTTTCATTGCGCATTTTTAGAAAAGATTTTTCAAGAGGAATACACTCTATTTCACGTTCGACCTCTTTAACACTTTGAAGAGCCAGTGGAGCTGACCGAGCTAACTGATCAGCCCACTCTCTGGCTGATGCCATCAATTGATCTGCAGGCACAATTTTATTAACCAGGCCATAGTGTGCTGCCTCAGCAGCTGTCATACGTCTACCCAATAGAAACATTTCCGTTGCTATATTTCGGGGTATAAGTCGAGGTAACCGTTGTAAAGCGCCGGCGTCTGGAACAATACCTAGGGGCATTTCAGGTAATCCAAATTCCACATGTTCAGCAGCTATAATAAGGTCACAGGCAATTGCCAATTCGAAGCCTCCACCAATGGCGTGGCCGTTAAGAGCTGCTATGACTGGTTTATTTAAATTCCAATTTTCAGTAAGTCCGGCAAACCCACCAATACCATAATCATCATTTTCCCACCAGTTATCGAGGGTCATATCACCAGAGTTCAGTGCTTTCAGATCCCAGCCTGCGGAGAAAATTCTATCTCCACCGCCAGTAAGAATTGCAACCCATAGTTCTGGATCATCTTTTAGGAGAGCGAATGCATCACCAAGTTCTCGGCTAGTCTGAACATCTATCGCATTTACTTTTGGGCGGTTTAGTTTTACCTCAAGAATTCTTCCATTTCTTATGACTTCAACATGCTTGGTCATCTCTATTCCTTATACTATGTTATTGAAAAGCAGGCATAACTTCGGAGCAAAATAGTTCCAATGACTTTTTCTGCTCTTTTAGACCCAAGCCCATTGATGCATAATAGATAAACTCATCTACTCCGAGTTCTTCATACTGTTTAAGCTTTTTAATTATAGTATCTGGAGTACCAAACATTAAATTTTCTCTAAGCATTTCTGGATTAAATTCAGCCCTGTTAGTTAGAGACTCTAATGGTATTTGCTTTGGAAATCCATTGGATACATCACCTAGATTCTTGTAGAGATTTTCAAATTGTCCTAATACTTTTTGTATTGCGGTTACTGGGATATCTCTATCTTCTTCTTTCGAATAGACCGCAGTGTGCCGCATTAAGGCAAATGTAGGTCGTCTCGCACCTGGTGTTTTTTTAATAGCTTCTTCAAATAGCCGCTTGTAAAGTTCAGCTTCTGCAAACGGTCTTGTAAAAGGCCAACACATGACATTACAGTCATTTCGTAATGCATAGTCATAGGTTATTGGTGAACGGGCCGCGACCCAGATAGGTGGATGGGGCGTTTGGATTGGTTTTGGAACAGATGTTGAAGTTGGAAAATTCCAAAACTCACCTTTGTGCTCGTAATCGCCCTTCCATAGTTCTTTTACTGCAGGTAAGAGTTCTTGCATATGACGCCATGCGTCAGATTGCTTTAAACCTGGGTGCATTCGGTCAAATTCTCTTTGATAAGCTCCTGATCCAATGCCAAACTCGAGACGTCCGCCAGTAATTAAATCGGTAAATGCGGCTTCGCCGGCTAATTTGATTGGATGCCAATAAGCTGCAGCCACAACCCCCGTACCTAATCTAATGTTATTTGTGTGAGTTCCCCACCAAGTCAATATCTGAAAAGGATTTGGCGCTATTGTCATTTCTAAGGCGTGGTGCTCTGCAGCCCAAACTATGTTGAAACCATTTGTATCCGCCTTTTGAACCATTTCCAATGTATGCTTGGCAACGTCCTGCATGTCTATTGTGTCGTCAACTCTTTCTAAATTAATTGCTAGTTGAAATTTCAAGGTTTCTTCCTTTTTTAGTTGCTATCTCATTACAAATGGGTTGCTAATGGGTTCATCGGATGTATTCATCCAAACTGTCTTTGGCCGAGTGTAGTCATATATTGCTTGAAACCCACTTTCTCGTCCAAAACCTGATTGTTTAAAACCACCAAATTGTGCAATTGGAGACACAGCTCTATACGTATTTACCCAAATGATTCCGGCTTTTATGGCTTTTGTTAGCCTGAGCGACCTTGCACTATCTTTTGTAAATATACCAGCGGCAAGCCCGTACTTTGTATCATTTGCAAGAGCTATTACTTCTTCTTCACTCTTAAACCGAATTACAGTGAGAACGGGGCCAAATAGCTCCGTATCAACTATTTCGAGCTCTTGTCTTGGGCATTCAATAATTGTTGGCTTAAAAAATAGTCCGTCAGCCTTCCCCCAAATTTCTCCGCCACAAAGAACTTTAGCACCGTCTTTGATCGCTTTCGAGATTTGATCCTGTATGTGCAAAAGCTGACCTTTGGTGCAAAGTGGTCCCATTTGTGTGTCATCCTCAAGAGGATCCCCAATCACTATTTTGTTTGCCTGCTGAACAATCTTTCCTAGAAATTCATCTGCAATATCATCGTGTAGGTATAACCGTGAGCCAGCGACACAGCTTTGTCCTGTAGCGCCAAATATTCCTGCGATTGAAGCATTTACTGCACTTTCCAGATTTGCATCGTTGAACACAATGAAGGGTGATTTTCCACCTAATTCAAGTGAAACTTCTGCGAAGTTGTCTGCTGAATTTACAACGACCTCACGGGCCGCTTTTGGTCCTCCTGTGAATGATATACGTGCTATTTTAGGATGGGAGGTCAATACTTTCCCACACGGATCTCCATGCCCAGTTATAATATTGACGACCCCGGGCGGAATACCCGCTTGATCAATTAATTTTCCAAACTCAAGCATTGCGGCTGAGGCATGTTCTGATGCTTTCAGTACTATAGTGTTTCCTGCGGCCAGAGCGGGACCTATTTTTACCGCCACAAGAAAAAGTTGTGAATTCCACGGAACTATCGCAGCAATTACTCCAAGGGGCTCTCTAGTAGTAAAGACAAACAAATCAGGCTTATCAATTGGTAAGGTCTCTCCATGTACTTTGTCAGCGCAGCCTGCAAAGAAGTTAAAAAATTGGGAAATATATTTTGCCTGCCAACGGGTCTCTTTGAGCATTTTTCCTGTATCAATACTTTCAATTTTCCCTAAAAGTTCAGAATTTTCAGACAGTAGTGTCCCAAGATTTCGTAGGCATTCTCCTCTTTCGGTAGGTGTCATTTTGGACCAGGGCCCAGATTCAAAAGCGTATTGTGCACTTTCTACTGCTTGTTCCACATCTTGTTGTGTTGCCTCTGGAATTGTACTCCAAACTTTACCTGTTGATGGGTTGATACTGTCAAAACTTTTTTTGTCAGATGATTCCACCCATCTACCGTTAATTAGCATTTTATAGGCTGTAGTTTTGTCCATTCGAAGTTACCTCTTAATTCAGATTCTTTATTGTGGTAGGTAAAAATAAAAATTTTTAAGAAATTTCGACATAATAAGACGAAAAAAACATATAATTTTTATTTTTTTGATGCGTAATCTGTAAAGGGGAAATTATGATGACATCAAATAAACAAGTAATTGGTGGTCCCGTCCTGATTAATGGACGAGAGCTATCTCTATCAAAAGCTATTAAGGCCGGCGACTTCATTTTCTTAACGGGTCAAATACCGTTTTTGGATGGCGTTCCCATGACTAGTGGCTCAATCGAAGAGCAGACGGAGGTCGTAATTAAGGCAATTCAAAATACACTTAATGAGGCTGGTTGCGATCTTACGCACGTAGTCAAGTCAATGGTATGGTTGCGTGAGCGGTCTGATTTTCCTGGATTTAATGAAGTTTACGGGAAGTATTTTCCAAAAGATCCTCCTGCTCGATCAGCTGTATTAAGCGATTTATTAGTTGATGTTCGGGTCGAGGTTGAAGTAGTTGCCTATGTTGGATCTTAGGCAAAGGAAGTCATGACACTAGAACTATCCAAAACTGGGACATCGTATGCTATCTCAGGGGTAAGAAGTACAACCGCGGTGGTATTCATACATGGCTTAGGCTTAAATAAGAATATGTGGCAGTATCAAATAAGTGAATTTGAAAAAAAATACTGCGTGCTGAGTTATGATTTATTGGGACATGGGCAGTCAGTGGTAGCAAAAGAAGAACCTTCATTAAGCGTATTTAGCAACCAACTAAAATTATTACTTAATGAGTTAAATTTTTCAAAAGTAGTAGTCATTGGTTTCTCTCTCGGAGGAATGATTGCTCGGCATTTTGCCCAGAATTACCATTCAATGATAACCTCCTTAGTGATTTTAAATTCGCCTCACAAGCGAACAGCTATCGCCCAAGATGCAGTGCTTCAGAGATATCATCAGGTTTCTAAAAATGGACCGTTGTCTACGGTTGATGAAGCTTTGAAACGTTGGTTTACCGTCGATTTTGAAAAGAATAATAAAAGTGAGACAGAGTTAGTTCGGTCTTGGGTTTTATCAAACGAGTCAGAAATTTATAGTAAGAATTATTGGGTTTTAGTTGAAGGAGTGAAAGAGGTAATTGACAGACATGGCAGTATTAAGTGTCCCACTTTAGTTGTTACCGCAAGTGAAGATTTTGGAAATGGTCCCGAAATGGCAAGGTCAATTGCGGACGAAATTCCAGGTTCAGACTTATTAATACTAGAAGGATTGCGTCACATGGCGTTATTTGAGGAGCCTCAAACAGTGAACAGACATTTGGATGAGTTTCTAAAGATAACTTATCCCAAGGAGTAGCAAGTTGCCAAAAGAAGGTATTCTGTCAGGAGTTCGTGTGATTGATCTCACTCGAATGCTCTCGGGCCCATATTCGACCATGGTTTTGGCAGACCATGGTGCTGAGGTCATCAAGATTGAAGATAAAAATGGTGATACCAGTAGATTTAATGGACCATACGATCTCTCAGATAAGGAAAAAAACTGGGCGGGTTATTTCGTAAGCTTAAATAGAAACAAGAAAAGTGTTCAGCTTGATTTAAAAACGTCATCTGGAAAGAAAAATTTTCGCAAGCTGGTTCGATCGGCAGATATTTTAATTGAAAATTTCCGGCCTGGTGTGATGGAGCGGTTGGATCTGTCTTTTGAAGCTCTTCAAACCATAAATCCTAAACTCGTTTATGGCGCAATTAGGGGGTTTGGTGATTCAAGATCTGGTGGAAGTCCTTATATGGACTGGCCATCTTATGATGTCGTAGCGCAGGCAATGGGTGGAGTAATTAATTTAACTGGGGAGAGCCCTGAAAAAGTATCAAAGGTTGGCCCTGGGATAGGAGATATTTTTAGTGGCTTATTTTTATCGTTTGGTGTGATCGCTGCACTTAGAGATGCAGAATCAACTGGGATCGGCCAGTTTGTTGATATCTCAATGTATGATGCAATGATAAGCTTATGTGAGCGTGCAGTATATCAGTATGATATTGAGGGAAAAATTCCTGGAGCTGGTGGCAATAGTCACCCATTTCTTGCCCCATTTGGAATATTTCCTGCTTCTGACGGTAAGGTCGCAATCGGGGTTGTTGAAGATCGGTTCTGGACTGAGCTGGTAAATGCGATTGGATCACCTGAATTCTTAGAAGACCCAGATTTTGCTACACTTTTGGCAAGAAAGAAAAACCTTAAAGAAGTGAATGACCTTGTTGGACATTGGACCTCTAAGTTTTCAAAGGAACAATTATCGGATCGCTTGGGAGGGCTCGTTCCTTTTGGACCAGTAAATAATATTGAAGATATAATAAAGGATCCACACACAAAACGAAGAAATATGATCAGTAGGCTTTCTAAGCCAGATAAACCTTCTGATTCATGGCTGGTAGCATCGAACCCATTAAATTTTAATTTGAGACCTAAGGTTGATCTCAAGTCACCGCCAAGGTTGGGAGAACATAATGATGTTTATTTGTCAAACACGGAAGGAGCATCAAACGATTCTTTAACTCACCTAAAGTTAAGAGAGGCGTTTGGAAACTTCACAACTGGGGTTACAATTATAACAACAGTTCAGGCTGATGGAATACCTCGTGGGTTTACGGCTAATTCGTTCACTTCAGTATCGTTAGAACCGCCACTTTTGCTTGTTTGCGTATCGAAGAATGCTTTAAGTCATCAAGTTTTTATGGAAACTGACTATTTTGCCATAAATGTGCTGGCAAAAGACCAAGAGCCTATTTCAACTTTATTTTCCACTCAGAGTGAGAAAAAATTCCAACCTGATAAATGGGATATGGGAAAAAACAATATGCCGATCCTTCGTGGTTCTTTATCAAATTTTGTTTGTTTTAAAAGTAAAGTTATGGACGCAGGAGATCATACTATTATTATTGGAGAAGTCATAGATTGTATGACAAACTCTGGGAAACCATTATTGTATTTTAAGGGTAAGTATGTGTCTGATTAAATGATAGTAGTGAAAAACATTTCATATGAAAAAGTACGCGATTAAAAAAAATTTAGAAGAAAAGGTAAAAAAAATGATAAAAGAGCTTAGAAAAGTGGTTACTTTTGAAGAAGCGGTGTTTCGTGAAGGTGACAAAGAGGCACAAAATCCTTTGAGAGTAATTGGTGTTGCAGCAGTCTTACAAAACCCCTGGAAAGATCGAGGCTTCGTACAAGACCTATCCCCTGAAATAGATAGAATATCTCCAGTTGTAGGAAAACTGTTATCGGATAAGATAATAGGTTTGGCTGGTTCAGGTGAAAAAATAGAAGCTTATGGGAAAGCAGCCATGGCTGGAACTTCGTGTGAAATTGAGCATGCTTCAGCTATAATCCATACCTTAAGATTTGGTAATTTTTATCGAGAAGCTGTGAGTGCTAAGAGCTATTTAGGGTTTACCAATACTCGTGGCCCAGCTAACGCTCAAATAAATATTCCATTAATGGATAAGCACGATACGGGGAGAAGGTCTCACTATATCACCGTACAATTTTCTATTTCTGATGCGCCTGGGCATGATGAAATTGTGGTAGCGTTAGGAGCCGCAACTGGTGGAAGGCCCCACCACAGGATAGGCGATCGGTACTCGGATCTTAAGTCTATTGGTCGCGATGTGGATAATCCTGCGGGAGTTTGAGTCAATCTATTTTGAACTTTTAATATTGATTTTGTTTTCGCCTATCAGTGCAATCATCTCAAACATTATTGCAGCCGCTCGCATGGCTGTAATTTGATTTGGAGAATCTTTGCTTGGCATTAGACAGACTACATCTCCTCCGATAACATTCATGCCTCTGATAGAATGTAGAAGTTCTATTGCCTGGTTTATTGTAAAGCCATCCTCCCCCGGCTCAAGGTTTGACACGCCTGGTGCTACTGTTGCATCTAAGCAATCAAGATCAAACGTGATATATATTGGTTTGCCTGCAAGTTGTTTTTTAATCTGATTTATTACGTCCGGCGCTCCTCTAGTGTTGTAGTCCTTCATTGTAACTACATTGTAACCGTATTCGTAAGAAGGTTCTAACCAGTCAAGTGTACGTGGGTGACCTCGCAATCCAATTTGCATTGAACTCTTTGCATCAACGTCGCCTTGATCTACTAAATATGCACCCCAATGGGCTGCTGACTTTTTTGCTCCAAGAAAATGAGAAACTTTTGTAAACACGTCAGTGTGGGCATCAAGATGAAGTAAGGAAATTGGCTGGCCCTCGCTAAGATATCCTTTTCCCAAGGCCTGCAGTATTCCACCTGTAATAGAGTGATCACCACCAATTGATACCGGAGAAATTCTCTTCTTATCAATTTTTTTATAAAACTTTGTAATCTGATTTATACAATCTTCATTATCATTCGCTTTCGGAAATGCTACGTCTCCGGCATCAATAATATCGAGTTGGGACCATGGGTCTAATTTAAACTCGTTATGAACACGTCTCTGAAGGCTTGATATGTTTCTAACTGCTCTTGGACCAAGATGTTGGTCTCGTTCAGTAGTACCATTGCCAGTCGAATGTGGAACTCCAATTAAGGCAATGTCTTGCGATTTCAGCACTTTATTCGGACATCGAAAAAGCGTAGGGATACCCCACCAATATAAATTTTGCATCATCGACTGTTCATATTTGGTTGTCATCGCTCTATTTCCTTCATAATTACTAAAAAAATATTTTAATAGTATAAGACAATAACTTTATAAACTGTCTAGAGATTATTTAATATTTCTTGTGGGTATACACTGTTTTTTGCTACGCTTACTCACCATAATGAGGTTTCTTATTTAGAGGTAATTTATGAACAAAACAGGATTTTTTTTTCATGAAGAGTGCCTTTGGCACAGTGGTGGAAATTACGCATTTACATTGCCTGTTGGTGGCTTTGTTCAGCCCTTAGCTGCTGGTGGGTTGCCTGAAAGCCCAGAGACCAAAAGGCGGTTTAAAAACTTGATCGACTTATCTGGGTTATCAAAAGACCTAAATATGTTGTCTTCTCGCCGAGCAAACGTCGATGAACTGTTAAGGGTGCATACAAAAAAATACATTAAAGATTTTATGTCCTTAAGTGAGAAGGGAGGTGGTGAACTTGGTCGGCAAGTCCCATTTGGTCCAGGCGGCTTTGATATGGCATGTCGGTCTGCAGGTCTTGTTGTGTCAGCTGTTGAGTCTGTCTTAAGTGGCGATTTAAAGAATGCTTATGCCTTATCAAGGCCTCCAGGCCATCATTGCTTGCCTGATATTCCCAATGGTTTTTGCTTGCTGAACAATATAGCTATTGCGGTTAGATCGGCGCAGGCGAATGGGTTTGTACGGCGGGTTGCTATTATCGATTGGGATGTCCACCATGGTAACGGAACTGAAGCAATTTTTTATGATGACCCGAATGTTCTTACAATCTCAATTCATCAAGAAAGAAACTATCCGCTTGATACTGGAGCTTTTGCTGACCGAGGCGAAGAAAAAGGATTTGGTTGTAACTTAAATATTCCCTTACCTCCTGGAAGTGGAGATCAATCCTATATAGAGGTTATGAAACGGTTAGTAGAACCTTCTGTAGACTTATTCCACCCAGACCTTATAATTATAGCCTGCGGTTTTGATGCGTCCGGTGTTGACCCGTTAAGTCGAATGCTTTGCGGTGCGGAGACGTTCAAAAAGATGACAAAAGCTGTGATGGAACTAGCTGATCGAAATTGTGAAGGGAAACTTGTTATGGCTCATGAAGGTGGGTATTCCGAGGTTTACGTGCCTTTTTGTGGTCATGCTGTTCTTGAGCAAATGTCTGATTCCTCAATAGAAGTGACCGACCCTTTGAAGGCTCGAGTGGATGGACAACAGCCATCAAACGATTTTAATAATTTTGTTTTGACAAAGATAAAAGAGATTGAGCGGACACTTTTCAGTTAAAATGGGTTGACTTTTTTGCGATATTTTACGTACTCCTGAAAATAGAAAGTTTAGATTATGTCTATATGGGAGAAAAGAACGCAACGCACTTGGTAGAGGGTTATTTACTGCTTGATGATATTTTTCCCGTTGAATTAAGAAGAAATGACATTTTTAGAACTACCTTAGAAAAAGTGTTTGTGCGGCAAATGAATGCTGGAACACTAAAATCGTTGGAAGAGGTGTTAACATGAAAGAAACTTGGCGTTGGTATGGGGAATTTGATAAAATTTCTTTGCAAGAAATATCGCAAACTGGTGCAAAAGGTATAGTAACGGCTTTGCATGAAATTCCATACGGAGAAATATGGAATGTGGATCAGATTTCACTTTTAAAAGATCGAATACAAAAGCCTCATTTTGGTCTTACTTGGGAAGTTGTGGAAAGTTTACCGATTCACGAAGATATAAAAATGGGTAAAGGAAATTTAAAAGAATTATTTTCGAATTACAGACAGTCCTTAGAGAATTTGGCAAGTGTTGGTGTTACTACAATTTGTTATAACTTTATGCCTGTTCTAGATTGGACGCGAACACATCTTAAAGCGGAGGTGCCAGGAGGAGGAACGGCTTTAAGGTTTTCTGCTGCACATATGGCCGCATTTGAAATTATAATGTTATCAAGAGAAGAAGCTAAGAATGAGTATCATCTGGATGCTATTAATAAAGGTTTAGAGTGGATATCTCAGGCAAGTGAAGAAGAAAAAGATATATTATTGACTAGTATTATGGCAGGTTTGCCTGGTAAGTTTAAACGCTATAATATTGATGAATTAAAAAAGGCTATAGCATTATACGATGGGATTGATAAAGAATTGCTTCGTAAGAATTATGGGCGGTTTCTAAATGAAGTGATCCCAACAGCAGAAAAATGTAATATAAAAATGTGTGTTCATCCAGATGATCCACCTAGAGATATTTTGGGCTTACCACGGATAGTTTCTAGTGAAGAGGATATAGATTGGATTTTAAATCATCATTCGTCAAAATCAAACGGTTTGACTTTGTGCAGTGGCTCTTTGGGTGCAGGTCCTCGTAATGATGTTGTTAAAATTGCCAAAAGGTTTGCGGAAAAAATATTTTTTGCACATTTGAGAAATGTGAGTAAGGAAAACGATGGCTCCTTTGAAGAGGCAGCGCATTTGAATGGTGATACTAATATGCCAAAATTAATTTCAGTACTTTTGGTTGAAGAAAAGAGACGACAAGCTAACGGTTTAGGTCAATTAGAAATCCCATTTAGACCCGATCATGGTCATGAATTACTTTCCGATAGTCAAAAAAATACGCACCCAGGTTATCCACTTATCGGGAGATTACGGGGCTTAGCTGAGCTAAGAGGTATAATACATGCGATCAATAATGTGTAACTGAATGAAATATAGTGATGTTGATACGCCATCTGTTCTTATTGATTTAGATATTGTCGAAGCGAATATTCAGAAATATCAAAGATATTGTAATTCAATTGGCTTAAATCTTAGGCCTCATATCAAGACACATAAAATACCTGCCTTGGCAAAATTACAACTCGCTGAAGGCGCTGTTGGCATAACCTGTCAAAAAATTAGCGAAGCTGAAGCTATTATATCTGAGGGTGGAATTGACGATATTCTCATAACCTACAATATAATAGGTGAAAAAAAATTAACAAGATTACTTGCTCTTGCTGAGCGGGTAAAGCTATCTGTTGTTGCTGATAACCAAACTTGTATTTCCGGCCTATCAGAGGTGTTTTCTAAGTCTAATGCTGAGCTCACAGTTTTGGTTGAATGTGATACTGGTGCAATGCGTTGTGGAGTTGTAAATCCTCAGCAAGCCCTTGATCTTGCTATGGCTATAGAGAATTTGCCTGGAATTAATTTTGGTGGTCTAATGACTTATCCTCCAACTGGAAAATGGGATTCTGTAAATAAAGCTTTGCTTGAGATTAAAGGTTTACTCGAGGATAAAAAAATTGATGTTCCTGTCATATCTGTTGGTGGTTCACCCGATATGTGGAATGCAGACAAAATTTTGGTCGCGACTGAATATCGCATTGGAACTTATATCTATAACGATAAGTCCTTAATAGAAAGAGGTACTTGTGATCTCAAGGATTGTGCTCTCACAGTTTTAGCTACAGTCGTCTCAACACCAACCCCAGAACGGGCGGTTGTTGATGCTGGATCAAAGGTGCTTACTTCGGATTTATCAGGTTTAGTTGGGTACGGTGTTGTGGTTGATTTTCCACATGTTACTATTTCCAACTTATCTGAAGAGCATGGATGCTTAAAAAGTGAGGTTCCTACGGGGCTCTTCGTTGGTCAAAAAGTGCAAATTATTCCAAATCATGCTTGCGTTGTTAGTAATATGACAGACCAAGTTAATTTTGTTAAAAAAGGTGGGACAATTTTAAGTCAAAAAGTTGTTGCTAGAGGTAAAGTTTGGTAAATCTCACGTGTTAAAAAAAGTGAACTACTGAATGGACTTTAAAAGACAGAGAATATAATCTAAATTTTTAGACTGTGATGCTCTATTATTGTAGTCAAATTGATGATTGAAACCACTAAGTGCTCTTAATGTTCTGGCTGATCACCAATTTCGTACATTTTGTTCGTAAGGTTTTTTTTCATTATGTCTAAAATTGATTTGTATTGGGGATCGGAATATACATTAAAGAGCTCTAATGGATCTTTGGTACAGTCAAAGAGCTCCCATTCGCGATCTTCGCCTCCATGATTAGTCCCTGGTAAATCATATCCTTCATTGTACCAATAAATGAGTTTATAATTTGGTGTGCGAATACCGTAGTGGGAGTAGGCGTTATGGTCAGGATCCCGGTGCATCCAATATCGGTGGTAAGCGACTTCAGACCAATCTTTTGGAACTATACCTCCAAGTAGTGGTCTTAAGCTGTTACCTTGCATATAGTTTGGAATTGATAAGCCTGTTAAGTCAAGTAGAGTCGGAGCAAAGTCTACGTTACAAGCAATATTTTTACAGATTGATGCTGCTTGGATTTCCTTCGGGTATCTAACAAGGAGTGGCATTTGTAATGACTCTTCATACATAAACCTTTTATCGAACCAGCCATGTTCACCCAGAAAAAAACCTTGGTCGGAAGTATAAATTACAATTGTATTTTCAAACAATTCATTCTCATCCAAGTAATTTAGTAAAATTCCTACACTTTCATCAATTGATTCAATTGTACGTAAATAACGTTTTATATATCTTTGATATTTGAAAAAACTTAGCTCCTCTCTTGTTTTGAATGTGAAAGCTTCGCCGGTATCTTTATCTATCAAGCGAAGTTTCGTTACATCGAGGGGATTGGGAATTTTTCTATAATTACTGTCAGATGTTTTACGTTCGCCAATTTCAGAGCCGCCTTCTGGTTGTACCAAGCCGAGGTCAGCATAAGTCATATCATCTTTAATTCGCATTTTTGCTTCTGCAGCACCTTTTGCCCTATTTTTATAGTCATCATTAAATGTATTAGGGATTTCAACATTTTCTTCAAAACATTTACGGTATTTAGGATGAGGCTCCCATTCTCTGTGCGGTGCCTTATGATTACACATTAAAAAAAATGGTTTTGTTTCATCCCGCTGTTTGAGCCAACTAACACTTTTTTCCGTGATTATATTAGTTACATAACCTGAAACTTCATTTTTATTTCCTTTTTCGATAAAAAAGGGATCAAAGTAGTCGCCTTGTCCAGGCAGAACTGACCAATAATCGAACCCGGTTGGTTCATGTTTTTTACCTTCCCCTAAATGCCATTTCCCAACGATTGCAGTCTGGTAACCTCCAGTTTTTAGGTGTTTTGCAAGGTTAGGCATTCGATTGTCCATATACGTATTTAAAGTCGTTACGCAATTGACGTGGTTATAAGTTCCTGTGAGTATTGCGGCACGGCTAGGGGTGCAAATTGAATTAGTTACGTAACAGTTATCAAATCTTATGCCTTCATCTGCTATGCGGTCTATATTTGGTGTTTTATTTATATTTCCATTATAGCAACTTATTGCTTTTGTTGCATGATCATCAGCCATAATAAATAAAATGTTTGGTCGGGATGTTTCTGGCATTTTCTTTTTTTCTGTTCTTAAAGTTTCAAACTGTATCATCGCATAGGTTTTGGATTTTTCAATAATAGATTTTTTACAATAGCTCGTTTCTAAGGTTTCTTAATATTTATTACTTCAAAGCATCCTTAAAGGCGTAGTAGGAACTTTTAGGCGCTCTTTTTTGGGTTTTGTAATCAACTCTTACCAAACCAAATTTTTTTTCATAACCAAATGCCCATTCAAAGTTGTCAAGTAGTGACCAGGCAAAGTAGCTTTTAATTGGATAATCATTGTCGAGAAGGGTTTTAAGCTCTTCCAAATGTAACCGATAATAGGTTATACGGTCGTTATCATCTACTACTTTGCTCTCACTGACTATTCTATCTTGGCTTGCCATTCCGTTTTCAGTGATATGGATGGGAGTATTTTTAGAGTATTTTCTCACTTGCCGATTGATGAGTTTTGTTAAGCCTTCAGGGAATATTTCCCACCCCATATCAGTTTTCGGCAAATTGCCTGCGACTGCCTTAAAGCCTATATTTTTCTCTGATTTGTCAGCTTTAATAATCGACCGAGTATAATAATTTAGTCCAACCCAATCGAGTTTTTGATTTATTTGAGGCAAGTCATCTTCAAAACCTACAGGCATATATTGGTCGAATAGTTTTAAAGTATTAGCTGGGTATTGACCTTTAAAAATTGCCTCATCAAACCAAAGATTATAAATTTCATCAGATAATTTACATGCTGTAATATCTTCCTCTTCACCAGATTCTGGGATCATATATTCCTTATTAAGGACAATACCAATATTTTTTTGATTGAAACTTCGCATGACTTCGATAGCGTTACTGTGTGCCACTAGTATTAGATGCATACTTCTAGCGGCAGATTCAAGGTCCTGTAATCCTGGGGCGTGATGTCCTAAATAATGACTTAACCAGGAGACGCACCACGGTTCATTTATTGTGGCAACTGAGTGTAGACGATCTCCAAATGCCTGCATAATGGCTTGAGTATAGTCCCCAAACCATTTGCACGTTTCTCTGTTTGTCCACCCTCCTCTATCTGCGAGATTTTGTGGCAAATCCCAATGGTAGAGAGTGGCAAATGGAAGGATGCCTCTGTCGAGCATTCCGTCGAGCAACCGATCGTAAAAACTAAAACCTTGGCTATTTTTTGTAGTTTTTCCATCGGTAAAAAGCCTTGGCCAAGAGAACGAGAAGCGGTAGGCTGCAAAGCCTGCATCAGCAATCAAGTCCAGGTCAGTTTCCCAGTGTTCAATGTGATTGCATGCTATATTTCCACTCTCATATTTGTAAGTTGCATCGGGTTTTGTCGCAAAGCTATCCCAGTGACTTTTCCCGCATCCTCCAAATGTGGAGCCTTCGATCTGATAACTTGACGTGGCAGTTCCAAAAATAAAATCTTTTGGGAATGATTTGATTATTGCTAAGGGGTTCATACCTATACCTTTCTTGTTCCTATTGTTACACAAAGAGTAAGTCAGGATTTGATCCTTATTTCAAAAAGATTATTTGTCAAAGCATGGGCTGATGACGGTTTAATCTATTCTCGTAAAAATTGGTCAAATTCGTTTTTCTAAGTATTCCAAACATTTCTTGACTCCAAGACTGAGCAGTGCATTATTATTCTACTAATTATAAATGTTCTAGCTGTTAAAGCTCGAATCTGAGTTTCGTACAGACACTATTTTTAACGGGAGGGTTAAATGAAAAAAATTCTAACTGCAGTGACTTTGGCTGCTTCAGTGGCGACACTGTTTGCTGGATCGGCTCAAGCTGATTTCTGTGATACACCATCAAAATTGGGTGATATGGGAAGTTTCCCAGGGGAAGTTATAACAATTTCCGGCTCATTGATGGAAAGAGATGAAGAGATGATGACGAACACTCTTAGTTGCTTCGAAAAGGCGACTGGTGCCGTTATAAAATATTCTGGATCGCGCGATTTCGCAGCTTTGATCGTCGCTGATTTACGTTCGAACAATGCACCGAATATCGCGATATTTCCGCAACCAGGTCTTGCTGGAGATATGGCTAAAGAAGGCCACTTAGTGCCCCTTGGAGATGGTTTGGCTTCGTGGATGACGGAAAATTACGGTGCTGGTTCATCATGGGTTGATCTTGGTACCTATGCTAATAGTGCGGGTAAAAAAGATTTTTACGGCTTTGCATATAAGATGGATTTGAAATCTCTTGTATGGTATTCACCAGAGCAATTTGATGATAATGGTTACGAAATTCCAGCGACCATGGAGGAACTGATAGCACTTTCAGACCAAATGGTGTCAGATGGGAATACACCTTGGTGTATAGGGGTCGAGTCAGGCAATGCCACCGGTTGGACGGCAACAGACTGGATGGAAGATTTGATGCTTCGTACAACTTCACCAGAAAATTATGATCGTTGGGTTTCTAACGAATTGCCGTTTAATAGTCCTGAGGTTTTAAAGGCGATGGAAGTGTATGGGCAATTTTCCAGAAATGATGAGTACGTAGCGGGCGGTGCTTCTGCAGTTGCAACTACATCGTTTGGGGATGCGCCTAAAGGTCTTTTCTCGTCACCAGCAAGCTGCTTGATGCATCGTCAGGCTTCCTTCATTCCTGCGTTCTTTCCAAAAAAAGGTGAAGAGGTGGCTACTGGTGAAGCTGATTTTTTCTACTTTCCACCATATGCTTCCGCTAATTTAGGTAATCCTGTTCTTGGGGCGGGTACGTTGTGGACCATGACAAAGGAGTCACCTGCAACGAGGGCCTTTTTCAAATTTATGTCTGAAGCCTCCGCTCATGAGGCTTGGATGCAACAAGGAACTTTCTTGACAGCTCATAAGGGTGCAGATTTATCAGCTTACGCGACCCCAGCACTCAGAAAGCAAGGTGAAATTTTGTCGAATGCAACAACTTTTCGATTTGATGCTTCAGACTTGATGCCAGGTGCTATTGGTGCCGGAGCATTTTGGTCAGAAATGACAAATTTTGCTAACGGCCAAGATGCGCAAACTACTGCTGATAATATACAAGCTGCGTGGGATGCCATTAAGTGAGTTTAATCTAGCAGTTATGCTAGGAGGAGTGCGGACTAATGCTCGCACTCCTCTTCTTTATGTAACGATTTAATTGTACCAACTTAATCCTGGATTTATTTATGCGCTCGTTAACGCCAATTATAGCAAGCAACGGCTTAGCGATAATACTCACAGTTTGTTGTTTTCTACCTATCACTGCTATTCTGGGATTTGTCGCTACAGATCCGTTGGATAGTACTGTTGGACGGTTTGGGTTATGGCTTCATCATATATTCCAATGGTCTTTACCTGAGTTCGATACGAAAGAGAGGTTTGAAAAAATTGGGTTTGCAATTCGTGTAATCTTTTTATCTGTTGGAATTTCTTTTCTTTATTTTTGGATTACCAATTGGCTTAATATGAGCTTTGCACGTTATAGAGAAAAAGACTCAGAAGGTCGACAGTCAACAATAATTGAAGCAATCCAGCCATGGATTTTTGTTGGACCAGCAATTGTGCTTTTATCTCTATTTTTATTATTTCCAGCGTTTTCAACATTAAACCTTTCTTTTCGTGAGGCGGATGGAAGTTTTTCTTCACAAAACTATGCATTTTTGTGGGACCCTTCAGCACTCGGTTACACTCAAATTAGGCTTGCATTACGTAACAGTGTGCTGTGGTTGATTTTTGTTCCGTCAGTTTGCATAATTTTGGGTATGCTTATTGCTGTTCTTGCTGATTCAGTCCGATGGGGAGTAGTTGCTAAAACTTTTGTTTTTGTACCCCTTGCAATTTCATTTGTTGGAGCTGCGGTAATCTGGAAGAATATTTATGCTGGAGGTGGCATACAAGCTCAGGAAGCAGTAAATGGCTTAACGCCATCATATCAAATTGGTTTACTGAAAGCGTTATTAGGTCACACGGCTGAGTATAACGAACCTCTTTATAACCTAAAATTTTGGGGAAACTTCTTTTTAATGTCGATTATGGTTTGGGTTCAAACTGGGTTTGCCATGGTAATCTTTTCTGCAGCATTACGTGGAGTCCCTAAAGATACAATCGAAGCGGCAATTATTGATGGAGCCAGTCCCTTTCAACTATTTTTTAGAGTAAAGCTGCCGCAGATCTATTCAACTGTTGTTGTCGTTTGGACTTATCTAGTGATCCAGGTTCTGAAAGTTTTTGATATACCCTATGCTCTTTCTGCCAATGATGATGATAAACTTCTTCTTGCAACTATGATGGAGGCTGCTCGCAATACATGGTCTATCGGTGGTGACAATGTTGATAACCTATTTGCTTCTATAGCTATTTTACTAATGCTCACGGTGTCTCCCGTAATGATTTTTAATGCATGGCGTATGCGCCGTGAGCAAAAAGACTTTTTAGATTAAGGATACGTATTGATGATTAGTCGAACATTGAGCCACACTGTTTTAGCATTAATTGTTTTTGTTTGGGTTGTACCATTCGTTGCACTCGTAACAACTTCACTGCGTTCAGAAATTGCATCTAAAACTTCTGGTTTTTGGACGGCGTTTACGCCAACTGAGCTTGGCCATCGTTTTAGTACTCACGATAGAGACGAGCAAACCAAAGTTATCGAATTAAGGGGTAATATTTTTGATCGATTGAATGAAGCGGATAATAGTTTTCCTGTTTCTGGTGATGTTGTATCAATTTTTATAAAAGGAAGAGTTGAAGATCCGGAAAACCCTGAAAAAACAAAACTCATACGAAAACTTGTGCCCCCTGGTGAACCAATGAAAGTTCGTGACGGAAGTTTTATATTTCAGTCTAATGGTGACTTTATTTGGACATTTCCAGAAGAGACTATGCCCAAACCTAAAAAGCTAGATGCTTTTATTAATCAGAACGTGGTTTTTGGGGCGAAAGCATACGTTGAAGTAATGTTTGAGGATAAGCAAGTACCCAATGCACTGATATCATCCTTTATAGTGACCATACCAGCTACAATTATCCCAATTACAATAGCTGCCTTTGCTGCATATGCTTTTTCATGGATGCAATTCCCTGGTCGTGACTGGCTCTTTATTCTAATAGTATGCCTGATGGTTGTTCCAACCCAGCTTGCTTTTCTACCAATTCTTAAAGGTTTTAGTGGTATTGCTTCCTGGGCTACAGCGCTGAACCACTGGTTTACTGATTGCGAAATTACAAGTAGTTGTAAAGTTCCATCAAAGTCATTTGCAACTTTATGGGTAACTCATACTGCTTTTGGGTTGCCATTGGCTATATACTTGTTGAGAAATTACATTGTTGGCTTACCAAGAGAGTTACTTCAAAGTGCACGTATAGACGGTGCAAATCATTTACAAATTTTCATAAAAATAATTGTACCTTTGTCAGTTCCAGCGCTTGCTTCTTATAGTATTTTTCAGTTTTTATGGGTTTGGAATGATTTGATAGTAGCATTATATATAGGGCCGTTCGATAATACTGATTTAGTTTTTCCTATCAGACTTGAAAAGCAGTTAGGGACATTTGGGGATCAGCTTCATTTGTTAAATGCTTCGGCTGTAATATCTATGATTGTGCCCGTAATTGTGTTTCTGTCGATGCAGCGGTATTTTATCCGTGGCCTCTTGGCCGGTTCGGTTAAAGGAGGCTAGATCGTGTTGCCTTTGAAATGGTGGGAAACAGCTGTCATCTATCAGATTTATCCTCGTTCTTTTCAAGACTCTGATGGAGACGGTATTGGTGATTTACGGGGTATAACATCTAGGCTTGATTACATTTCTAATCTTGGTGTTGATGCAATTTGGATAAGTCCATTTTTTAAGAGCCCACAGAAAGACTTTGGATACGATGTATCAGATTATTGCGATATTAATCCACAATATGGTACGCTGGGCGATTTCGATAATTTACTTGCAACGGCACATGGCTTAAATTTGAAGGTTATAGTTGATTTTGTTCCTGCCCATTGTTCTGATCAACATTTATGGTTCTCTGAGAGCCGTAAATCAAGAGACAATCCAAAGGCTGATTGGTTTCATTGGGTCGACCCGAAGAAAGATGGCTCGGCACCGACAAATTGGCTCTCATTCTTTGGCGGACGTGCATGGACTTGGGAACCTCGTCGCCAGCAATATTATTTGCACAACTTCTTACCAAGTCAACCTAATTTGAACCACGCAAATACTGCAGTTTGCGAGGCCCTGATGGATGTAGTACGATTTTGGTTTGACCGAGGAGTTGATGGCTTTCGACTTGATGCAGTCCACACCATAAATGGTGATAGTGCTCCTTATAAAGATAATTTACCAAATCTAAATTTTAAGGTGGGTCCACTGCCACAAGACCAGCAACCTTTTTTCAGGCAACTTCATGGAAGTGCACAGTTAAACCAGCCAGCAATACAGAAATTTAGTGAAGCGATACGTTTGGTGGCGGACGGTTATAATGACCGTTTTTTGATGGGTGAGGTTGATGGAGATAATGATACTGCAATGCAGGTGAGTGATGTTTTCACTGCTCAAGGGAGGTTACATGCTACCTATAATTTTGATATGCTTGAATGGGGTGGGTTATCCGTTAATGAAATTAAGGTTGCTATTTCCAATGCGATAAAAGTCTTTAACGGGACAGGAAGAATTTCATTTGCGTTTTCAAATCATGACGTCCCAAGAGTTGCCTCTCGTCAATTAAAATCTTTAGGGTTGCATCCGCAACAGGGAGACTCAATGCAACTTCTACTGTTAAAATTAGAAACATGTCTCATTGGCTCAGCGTGTATGTATCAAGGTGAAGAGCTAGGTCTAGAAGATGCGATTAATATCCCCGTTGAACGACTACAGGACCCTTGGGGCCTTGAGTTTGCCCCCTCATTCTTTGGGCGAGACTCATGCCGTACTCCAATGGTCTGGAATTCAAATGAATTAAATGGAGGGTTCTCATCGGCGGAAGAGACTTGGTTGCCGGTAATGGACGAACATCTTAACAGGTCTGCATTTTCGCAAGCTGGAAAATCAGGGTCTATATACTCTCAGTTTTCTTCTTTTCTTAAGTGGCGAAAAACGCAGCCAGCTCTTATGGAAGAAAATGAAATGACTGTTCCAACTGGAGGATCAAAAGAAATTATTTTTATACGGAAATCAAAAAAGCAAAATTTACAGTGCATCTTTGATTTTGAACAATTAACCGCAAAGTTTGAGGAAATCTAGATGTCTCATGTCATTCTTAAAAATGTCCATAAAAAATATGGTGATGTAGGTGTCATTTACGATGTCAACTTACAGATAGAAAAAGGAGAATTCGTAGTTTTTGTTGGACCATCAGGTTGTGGGAAATCAACATTGCTTCGGTTAATAGCAGGGTTGGATAAACTAACAACTGGGGAGATATTGATTTCTGGCCGCACTGTAATGGACCTTCCTCCCTCCAAACGTGGTATAGCAATGGTTTTTCAATCTTATGCTCTGTATCCTCATATGACGGTTTTTGGTAATATGGCTTTTTCGCTGGAACTTCAAAGCTTACCTAAAGTAGAAGTAAGAGCGCGCGTTCTAGCCGCGGCTAAGATACTCCAAATGGAACACTTGCTCGACCGTCGGCCTGCAGCTTTGTCAGGCGGGCAACGCCAGCGTGTTGCAATAGGTCGAGCAATTGTGAGAAATCCAGATGTATTCCTTTTCGATGAGCCTTTATCAAACCTTGACGCAGCTTTGAGACATGAAACTCGCGTTGAAATTTCTAAACTCCATGAAAAACTTGGTGTCACAACGATTTATGTCACTCATGATCAAGTTGAGGCTATGACATTAGCCGACAAAATTGTTGTATTGAAGGATGGTCATGTTATGCAAGTTGGTTCACCTTTGGACCTCTTCAATAAACCTCAGAATGAGTTTGTAGCAGGTTTTTTGGGTGCTCCAAAAATGAATTTTTTTGATGGAACGGTTTCAAATATTATTAAAGATAAAGCTAATTTCAGTAGTAATGCGTTTGAAAAAAAAGGAATTCGTTTGGTCTCGAATAAAAAATCGAATTCTGCGTCTATTCGTTTAGGGATAAGGCCACAGCACTTAAAAATTGACAAATCAGGACCTATCGAGGGCAGAGTTACAATGATTGAGCGTTTAGGTACTGAAACAGTCGTAGAGCTAATTTCTTTAGAAAGCTTTCCATTTCGGTTTGTTTCGTCAGATACATTAGATTTGACAGTGGGCGAAAGTGTTCGTTTTAATTTTGACGCTGAACTAGCTCATCTATTTTAATTTCAAGTTTACTTTTAGGCTTTTATATTTAATTTGTTAAAGTAGTTTAGTATCGCTGTGCAGTCCTGATCTCCCATCCCAAATTCAGTAGCGTTAGAAAAAATTGCGTGTGAAAGCTGTCCAAATTTCGGATCAAAATTTAAATTTGAAGCTAGTTCAAGCGCCATATTTAAATCTTTTATTCCCATTTTTATTGAAAAATCAGGAGAGATATCACCTGCCAAAACCTTTTTAGGAAAATTTGTTAGCAGCTGTCCTTTGCCTGCTGATGTTGAGCTCAAAACAGATACGGCAACATCTGTGTCCAGTCCTGCGGACTTTGCAAACGCAAGTACTTCTCCAGTGAGGACATGATTTATCATCGCCATATAATTATTTACTAATTTTAATCGTAGCCCGTCACCAATTGCACCGACATGAACTACAGTGTCTGCAAATGCGTCAAAAACTGGCTTTGCTTGGGCAATATCAGCACTTGTTCCTCCGGTCATTACTAAGGACTTTCCAATTTTTGCTTCTCTTGGCGATCGACCAACTGGCGCATCAATTAATCTATGCCCAAAATCAGTTAATTTTTCATTTAAACCAAAGAGATCAGGTAGCGATCCTGTTGTCATATCAATAAAAAGACAATTTTTATTTACTGACTCGATAAGTGACTTGCCGCTTTTGTTTAAACCAAAAATAGCATCATAAACTGTTTTGCTAGTTGGAAGTATCGTAATTACCATATCTGCATCTCTTGCAGCATCCGAACTTTCTTCAGGAGCGTAGTACCCTTGCTCACGGAATTCCTTTCGTGTGGAGGGAGATATATCGTATAGTGCGATATCAAAATTATTTCGAGCTATATTCTTTGATATTCTTGACCCCATTACTCCAAGCCCAATAAAACAGATCTTTAATTTACTTTTATTGTCCATCATTTATAAGCCTTTTTATTGTATTTTGAATATTAATCGAGTTTAGCCCATATTTATTAAATAGGAATTCGGTCGAACCACCTTCGGCAAATGTATCTTCTATCCCAATCCGCTTAAATTTCCGTGATAACCCGCCTTCAAGTAGAGTCTCCGCTACTGCAGATCCTAATCCTCCAATTATTGAATGATTTTCGGCTGTAACAACTACTGAAGCAAGCTTAGAATTCTCAAGAATAAAGTTAGTATCCAGCGGTTTTAAACTATGAATATTTGCGACGGCAACTTTAATACCATGTGGCAAAAGGCTTTTGGCCGCATCAATCGAAATATCGACCATGTGGCCCATTGCAAAAATAATTGCGTCTGTGCCTTCGATGATTAATTGACCCTTTCCAATTTCAAGAGGAAGTAATTTTTCTGCTGGGCTCATGGGTTTCGATGGTCGATGCAGCCGCAAGTAGACGGGCCCCTCATAAGCGGAAGCAGCTCTGACTGCAGATTCAATTTGACGGGCACCGCATGGTTCCACCAAAGCCATATTTGGAAGTGATCGCATAATTGCGTTGTCCTCTATGGCTTGATGGGACACCCCAAGAAGAGTTGTGAGCCCTGGAAGAAAGCCACAGAGCTTGACGTTGAGATTTGGATAAGCAACCTGCATAGCTATTTGGTCGAGTGATCTGCGACTTAAAAAAACTGAGAATGTATGAACAAACGGTATATCTCCTGATCTCGCCATGCCAGCAGAGATGCCGACCATATTTGCTTCTGCTATTCCAGCCGTAAAAAATCTATCTGGAAATATGTCTCGGAAGAGGTCGCATTCGGTGGCTGGTGACAAGTCCCCAGTTAGAACGACAATTTCAGGAATTTCGTGACCAAGCTTGACCAGAGCATCTCCATAATATTTTGGTATAGTCACTGAATTTGAAGCATTCGATGTGAAATCACCTAGGTGTAAATTATTAGTCATATCTCTCCCCCAGTTCCTCTAAAGCCCGAATAGCAACATTTTGTGGAAGGATCATGTTATGGCTCAGTTGACCCTCTAGAGATAGACAACCCTTACCCACAAGAGTTTTTGCAATCAGCACTGTTGGTTTTTTGATTTCATTGCTAGCTGAGGTGAATGCATCCCTCAAGTCCGAAAAGTTATGACCGTCGACCATTATTGTATTCCAACCAAATGCTTCAAATTTCTTGTCTATCGGTTCCATTTTTAAGACTTTGTCGGTGTGACCCTCAACCTGAAGGGAGTTAAGGTCGATAATTAGGCATAGGTTATTGAGGTGATGACTTGCTGCAAACATTGCCGCTTCCCAAGTTTGCCCCTCTTGAAGTTCGCCGTCACCAAGTATTACATAAGACCGATACGATTTCTCATTACGTTTTGCAGTTAAGGAGACACCTGCAGCAACAGAAAGAGCTTGGCCTAACGATCCACAAGTTGCCTCCACAATACTTCCAAGCCTCTCAGAGACATTTATCTCTAAGGCTGACCCGTCGTTTGTGTATGAAAGCAATGACTCCGGACTTATAATACCTCTCTGAGCGAGCGTCGCATGAAATAGAGCAGAATTATGAGCTGTCGACAGAAATATTCTGTCGCGTTCAAGCCAACTTGAGTCTTTTGGATCTAGTTGAGCTTCTGAAAAATAAAGATAAGTGAAAATATCAGCGGCACCGAGGCCCTGTTGAACATAACCTTGACCATTTCTTGCTACCATTCGAACGACATTTTTTCTGATCTCAAGAGCATTTCTTTTTAACTCTTCAATCGAAATACGATTAGTTTCATTAGACATTAAAGCTATTCCTTTCAACGTCATTTATTAATGTCACAGGATTACTTTTCTTTCCACAAAAATTAAGATTTGATCAAAATTTTTGCAAAAAATTACTTCCTTTTAATGCATTTTACTCCCAGCTTGAGAGGCACCTTACTGTGGTGATGTTGTCGATCGTTTAAGGAACTTCATGGCCAATACTGGCGGTATATAGTTCAAACCATGTTGTACGATCCATATTAATAGCCACTGATTCACTAATTTTTGAAATTCTATCTAAATTATTTGTACCTAAAATAGGAAGGATTTTAGCTGGATGGTTCAAAATCCATGCAATCGCTACTGATGCTACATCTACCTTATATCTTTTTGCTATCGTATTTAAGCAGTCTCGCAATTTTCCGTTTTTATTCAACAGGTCGCCACCTCCAAGAGGAGACCACGCCATTACTGGAGTTTGGTCACGATAGTGAAAGGATAAATCTCCATTATTTAAAGCTTGGGGGTAAAGTAAAGAAAATTCAATTTGATTTGACAAAAGTTTGTTGCTCATCCGTGATTGCAGTAAAGACCAATCCCATGGCTTAAAGTTAGAAACGCCGACGGATCGTACTTTCCCAGTCGTTATCAGTTCATCAAGTGCTTCACCTGTCTCGTCTGCATTCATTAGTGGATCTGGACGATGAAGCAATAGAAGATCAATATGCTCTATGGCCATATTTTTAAGTGAAGAATTTACTGATCTATTTAAATGAGCTTTTGAAGTATCGTAGTATTTAAGTGGTTCATTTTTAAATTTTCCGCATGGTGCAACGATATCACATTTTGTTATGATTTCCATTTTATTTCGAAGAGACTTATTTTTTCTTAGTGTTTTCCCAAGAATTTCTTCTGCACTGTAATCTCCATAAATGTCTGCTTGATCAAATGTGGTAATTCCTTGTTCGAGGCAGATGTGGATCTTTTTTTGAACGTGTTCATGAGACAAATTAGAATCGTCGGTTAACCTCCACATACCATAAATAATTTGGCTCAAATGTATTTCTTTTGAAAACTCAATTCGTTCCATCTATTTTCTTTCTCCTGCACCCAAAGGAGTGTTGGGGTTGCTCTGAGGAATTCTATTATATTCAACTGGTAGTGAGCAGGTCTTAAGTTGCGGCATTACTTTGTTTCCAAAATGATTTGACTCTTCAATGTGAGGATAACCTGAGAAGATGAAAGATTTTATACCCATTTTTCTGTATTCTTCTATTTTACTTAGTATCTGATCCGTAGAACCAACTAATGCTGCACCACAACCTGACCGAGCTCTACCTATCCCTGTCCAAAGGTTTGGCTCAATATAGCCGTACTCGTCTGCAATATCTCGATTCTTAGTTTGGTTTGCTACACCAAGTGATGTGGCGTCCAAAGCGCGTTCACGGATTTTTTGTCCGTATTCATCATCCAGCTTTGATACAATGAATTCGGCGTATTCTTTTGCTTCTACCTCGGTGTCGCGAACAATAACATGAACTCTTAAGCCGTAATCTAATTTTCGGTTATAATTTTGGGCTATCGCGTTTACTGAGGTCATTCGTTGTTTTAATTGGTCGATTTTTTCTGGCCACATCAAATAAACATCACAATGCTGACCGCAGAGCTCTAAAGCGGCTGGCGAATAACCTCCGAAATATAAGAGGGGTCCACCTATTTGGTAAGGTTTAACAGGATCGGTTGTAAGCCCCTGAAAGTTATAAATTTTCCCTTGATAATTTATTTCATCAACTGACCATGCTTGCTTTAAAATTTCGACAACTTCTCTAGACCTCTGATAACGGAAGTTACTTTCTTCTTTTTGGCCTGGAAAATCTGAGCTTATAATATTTACAGTTAATCTGCCTTCTAACATGTGATCTAGCGTAGCTAATGTTCTCGCCAACATGATGGGCTGCATCTCACCACATCGAACAGCGGCTAGGAAGTTTATCTTATCTGTTATTGGAGCACATCCAGCAACGAACGATAAAGTATCTTGGCCTACTTGATACGAAGATGGGCAAAGAATATTTCGAAAGCCATGTTTTTCTGCATTTTTTACTATTTTTGAGCAATGATCCCAGCTTGACCGTAATTCGCCATCTGGAACCCCGAGGAATTGATAGTCATCTGAGCAAAGCGCTGAAAACCAAGACACCTCAGCAGAACTTAAATCTAAAGAATTGATTGGAACTACTGTCAAAATATATACCCTATTTTCAATTCTTTAATTTAATTAGCATTCGCCCTAATATAAATCAATAGTGGATCAATTAATTAAGATTTAAAAATGCTTAAGATAAATAAATTCGGACCTAGCTCTCCAAAGTATCTTCGGTAAAGTGGATTAATCGAGATATCGTATCTCGTAGATACCTTGATGGTGAGAGTTTGCAATAAAAAAGCAAATGGTACAATTTTTTCAATCTTCAGTGGGTGCTCTTCGCAAGGCGTTGAAAATTCTTCGAGAAAAGAAGACTCCAGTGGATTTAAGGTTCGGAGAACTACGTGTCCAAGGTGAGTGATGACGCAGGCATATATTCTATGTTCCGGTTAAAGTTACATGAAGGCGGTGGGTTTCCCATTGCAGGGGTTTTTGAGCACTGCTATTTGGTCAAGCCTTGGCACTTATCAAAGTTTGGTGCTTCGTATGGGGAATTAGAATTAGACGCCTCCCTTACCGCAACAAGATAACGGTTGCTCTTGAAGAAATTTGGTTGAATAATGGGGCTTGGATTGTAAATCACCAACATTTAAATGATTCAATCTACCAGTTCTATAATAAAAAACTAGGAATTTGAATATCGCGCATCGCGTATTGAGGATAGAGTGTCAGTTAATCAAGTACCAAATTTAGCACTAAATAGTTTCAGTGTAGTAAAAAGTAAAATCACTGGCCTCGTTGAAAGGTTTGGTTGGGCATCAGGTGAGGGGACAGTGGAATATTTGGGGACATGGTTTTACTCCCGACGATCTCATTCCCTTTAGCAATTGTGAAAAGGATATTTTTTAATGATAAAATATGGAATTATAGGATGTGGTATGATGGGTCGGGAGCATATAAGAAATATATTGCTGATACCAAATACGTCGATAGTTGGCATATATGAACCTAACCCAGAAATGTGTGGATTAGCAAAGGTTTTAGCCCCAAGTGCTGAATTTTGTGGAACTTTAACAGAGCTACTTACAACGATAGAATTTGACTGTTTGGTGATTGCTACGCCCAATTTCCAACATATTGATGATTTGTATGAGATTTTGAAATATGTAAATAAACCAGTGCTTATTGAGAAGCCCATTGTTACCAAATTAGAGGATACAAAAAGAATCAATGATTTTTTGCAAAAATATAAAGCTCCAGTTTGGGTCGCTATGGAGTACCGTTACATGCCAGTGTTGCAAGAATTTATCCAACAAGAAAAATTAGTTACTGGTGGTGTTAAAATGCTTTCAATTCGAGAGCATAGGTACCCATTTTTAGAAAAAGTTAAGAACTGGAATAGATTTAATAAATATTCTGGCGGTACTTTTGTCGAAAAATGTTGTCATTTTTTTGATCTAATGCGCTTAATCAACAAAAGTAATCCTATTCAGATAATGGCTAGTGGTGGGCAGGTGTGCAATCATCTAGACGAAAGTTATGATGGATATCGCTCTGATATTTGGGATTGCGGTTATGTAATAGTCGATTTCGAGAATGGATCACGATCGATGCTGGAACTATGTATGTTTGCCGATGGATCATTTTATCAAGAAGAAATTTCGGCTGTCGGGTCAATGGGTAAGATCGAGTGTCGAATTCCTGGGCCAAAAAGATTTTGGGAGAGTCGAAATCTTGAACAGCCTGAGGCATTGATTATTACTAGCGATAGAAACACAAAACATCTGGTAGAGAAAATAGTTCCCGTTGACCCAGTTCTATTAGATTCAGGTGATCATAATGGATCAACATTTTTTCAGCACAAGAAGTTTAATAAAGTTGTTTCTGAGGGCAGTGCGGTTGAGGTCGGTCTAGAAGATGGGATTTGGGCAGTAAGAATGGGCCTTGCCGCTCAACTCTCATCAATAGAAAACCGCACAGTTAAATTCGCAGAGTTTTTATAGCCTGTTGGTGCTTCCACGTTGTTTACTTCTTTGTTTATTTACGATTATGGTTTACAAAGTTAGTTGAAATTAAGTGTGGAGCTGCTTTAATGTCAGAATTAATTAAACTTAATGCTATCGACAACGTGGCAACAACTAGGCGGCATTTAAATGTGGGTGAGGAAGGAGCAACTTCTATAATTCCCAAAGGCCATAAAATGGCACTCAAAGATGTCGCTCTTGGAGATCCAATTATAAAATATGCTCAAATTATTGGTTATGCGGCAGAACCAATCGCTTTTGGCTCTCACGTTCATGTTGAAAATCTTGAATTCCGAAGTGTTGATCAAGACTATGAGTTTGGGACTAATGTCTCTAATCCAGAAAAGAATATAACTAGGTCTACTTTTTTTGGCTACAGGCGGTTGAATGGCAAAGTTGGTACAAGAAATACAATTGCTATCTTGACGTCAGTTAATTGCTCTGCGACCGCTGCCCGCTTAATAGCTGAATATTTCACAAGTAATATGCTCAAGGCTTACCCAAATGTTGATAATGTAACCGCATATGTCCACGGAACTGGCTGTGGGATGGCTGACTCGGGAGATGGTTTTGAGGCGCTTCAGCGTGTCATGTGGGGCTACGCAAAGAATCCGAATGTAGCAGCGGTCTTAATGGTTGGTCTGGGTTGTGAGATGAATCAAATCGATTGGCTTGTTGAGGCTTATGGCCTAAAAGTTGGTCCACTTTTCCAAACGATGAATATTCAAGATATGGCGGGTCTTAGAAAAACTGTTGCGATGGGAATTAAAAAGGTATCGGCAATGTTGCCGCTTGTGAATGCGAACTCTCGCAGCGAATGTCCGGCATCAGAGCTTATGGTAGCTCTTCAATGTGGTGGTTCTGATGCTTGGTCTGGTATTACGGCAAACCCTGCATTGGGATTTGCTTGCGATTTGCTTGTTGCAAATGGAGGAACTGGAGTTTTAGCAGAGACACCCGAAATATATGGAGCTGAACACCTGCTTACAAAGCGGACAATGTCTCCAAAAATAGGAAAAAAACTCATTAAAACAGTTGAGTGGTGGGAAGACTACACTTCAAGAAACAAAGGCTCTATGGATAACAATCCGTCTCCTGGCAATAAGAAAGGTGGCCTTACCACTATCTTAGAAAAATCATTGGGAGCTGTCGCTAAAGGTGGAACAACACCGCTTATGGACGTATTTAAGTATGCCGAGGAGATAAAAACCAAGGGGTTTGTTTTTATGGATAGTCCTGGCTATGATCCAGCGTCTGTGACGGGACAGATTGCGAGTGGTTGCAATTTAGTTGCTTTTACGACTGGCCGGGGGTCGGCTTTTGGCTCTAAGCCTTCGCCATGTATTAAAATAGCCACAAACTCTACCATGTACAAGAGAATGGAAGAGGATATGGATATAAACGCGGGTGAAATGCTTACTGGAGGTATGACAACTGAGGAATTAGGCTATCAAATTTTCGACACGTTTTTGCGAGTTGCCTCAGGAGAAAAAACTAAATCAGAAGCTCAAGGTTTAGGAGATTATGAGTTTGTACCTTGGCAAATTGGTGCAGTCATGTAAACTTGTGTTAAGCAATTTAAGTGTAAGAATTAAATTTTTTATTACTGCTATAATATCTTTGAAAGTAGGAGGCATATATGAGACTTAAGGGAAAAAAGGCATTTGTTACTGCAGCTGCCCAAGGTATTGGACGAGCAATTTCTGAAACTTTTATTGTTGAGGGTGCTGAGGTAGTTGCCGTTGATTTAAACTCAGACCTACTTTCAAGTTTGGCTGGCGCTAAGGTTATGAAAGTAGATGTGACTGACAAAAAGGAGCTAAGTGAAGCCGTCCAAAGAGAGGCTTTTGATGTGCTTGTCAATTGTGCCGGTGTCGTACATGCGGGCACCATTTTGGAGGCGTCAGAGGAAGAATTGGATTTTGCTTATAATTTAAATGTTAAATCTATGTTCTATGGTATACAAGCAGCTTTACCTGCGATGATGAGGAGTGGGCAGGGCTCTATAATAAATATTGCATCCGTATGTTCTTCAATACTAGCAGCGCCAAATAGATTTGTTTATGGCACCACTAAGGCGGCAATTATAGGCTTAACAAAGTCTGTGGCTATCGAATATATTACCAATGGAATAAGATGTAATTGTATTTGTCCAGGGACGGTCGATAGTCCATCTTTACATCAACGACTAAGAAATACTGGAGACTATGAAAAAGCTATGAAAGAGTTTGTTGCTCGGCAAAGGATGGGTCGCATCGGCACTCCTGACGAAATTGCGGCTATGGCATTATACTTAGCTTCTGACGATAGTAAATTTACAACTGGCCAATCTCAAATCGTAGATGGTGGTTGGTCTCTCGGTTAGAGAGTTGTCTGGCGTCTTCTTAATTTAGGTAGAAATTATAAGGCAATTATAATTTCTACCTTTAAAGGTATTAACTATGAGCCATGTCTTTCCACGTAACAAAATGAATACTGTTCCTTTAGCAGTAAGTACTGAAGGTTGCTTTATTGTAGATTCAGATGGACGACGTTATTTTGATGGATCTGGCGGAGCAGCAATATCTTCCCTAGGTCATAGTAATGCAAGGGTTGTTACCGCAGTCCAGGATCAAGTGACAAAATTAGCTTTTGCTCATACCAGCTTTTTCACTTCAGAGCCTGCCGAGGAATTAGCAAATTTATTAATTAAAAACGCTCCTGGGACTTTAGATAAAGTGTACTTTGTCTCGGGTGGCTCTGAGGCTATTGAAGCGGCCCTAAAGCTTGCACGACAATATCATATTGAAAATGGTCAACCTGAACGCAGGCATTTTATTTCTCGCCGTCAGAGCTATCATGGTAATACACTCGGTGCATTGGCTGTGGGGGGAAATGAATGGCGCCGCCAACAGTTTTCACCGCTCTTGTTTAATGTGTCGCACATTGCTCCGTGCTATGAGTATGTAAATAGAGATAAGAATGAAAGCTCTTTTGATTATGGCCAGAGGGTTGCTCAGGAGTTGGAAGATGAAATCTTGCAGCTCGGCCCAGAGACGGTAATAGCGTTTATCGCAGAACCTGTAGTTGGTGCGACTTTGGGTGCTGTGCCCGCTGTTGAAGGTTACTTTGGTAGAGTTAGAGAGATCTGTGACAAATACGGGGTTTTGTTAATACTAGATGAAGTCATGTGTGGAATGGGCAGGACAGGTCATTTATTTGCGTGTGAAGCGGATAATGTCATACCTGATATACTATGCATCGCCAAGGGGCTTGGAGCTGGATATCAGCCTATTGGCGCTATGCTATGCTCAGCGTCAATTTATCACGCTATTGAAAACGGAACTGGGTTTTTTCAACATGGTCATAGTTACCTTGGTCACCCAGTTGCAGTAGCGGCTGCTTTGGCGGTAGTGAAGGAGTTACTTGATAAAAGCCTTATTGATAGGTCAAAAGTAATGGGAGATAAGTTGGAAAATGCTTTATTTTCAAAACTCGGACAGAATCCCCATGTGGGAGATATTAGAGGGCGAGGGCTTTTCAGAGGAGTTGAGCTAGTCTGTGAACGGGAGACAAAAACACCTTTTGATCCAGATCGTAGCATTGCTGCAAAAGTAAAAGCTAATGCTTTTGACCTTGGTCTGTTGTGTTACCCTATGGCAGGGACTCGTGATGGAAGACACGGTGATCATGTGTTGCTAGCTCCTCCTTTTATTTTGGAGGATACCCACATTGACTTAATTGTGGATACCTTATCAAAGGCAATAGATGCCGCTATTCTAGAGCCCTAGTAGTGATAAGAATTTTTATCTGCCTTATGCCATTAAGGGTTATGAATTGCCGTCACAGTTTTCATTGAATCACGCTCTTTGATCAATCGATTATGCTCCATGATCCTTGGTAGTTTTGAGGTGTCAACATTGTCATCCCCAAACCATCGTGTTATGACTGCTAAATATGGATCGCAAATACTATACTCTTCACCAAGTACCCAGGGTCCTTTAAGTAATTGCTCTTCAATAAAAAGACCACAGTCTGTCATATTTTCTTGAACCTTGTTGGTCATATTCGTTAATGCATGATCGTCTGTAGCCCACCTTTGCCCTCTATGTTTATGTGAATGCGCTACATGCACTGTAGATGCTAAGTAAGCGTTAAAGCTTTGTGCTATTGCAAAACTAAAATTATCCTTAGGAATAAGATTCATTTCAGGGTGCTCCTGTGCGATATAAAGCATAATCGCAGTTGTTTCAGTCAAGATGCCATGCGGAGTGACTAAAGCTGGAACCCGTTGCTTGGGGTTTACCTTTTTATATGCTTCTGAATTTTGTTCTCCTTCTTGAAAATCAATCTTTACAGTATCATAAGTTGCTTTCGCATCCTCAAGGACGACATGAGCCGCAAAAGCACAAGTGTTTCTAGCATAGTATAAAGTAAGCATATTCGCAGCCTCGCAAGTAAAATTATCATTGTAATCAGGTAACAAGGTTTTTAAGGTAATTCAACATCTATAGGGTGTATTAGAAATTATCACTTAATAAAATGGATTGTTAATGCCACACGTAATAATAGCAGGGTCGATTCACGAAAGTGGTATTCATGTAATCGATAAGCGTCGAGATTTTACATATACTTATTTGTCAAAAAATGATGACTTTAGCTATAAAGAACTGATAAAAGATGCTGATGCGCTCGTAATACGAACGCAACCGCTGGTTAAAACAGATATCTTGGGTGCGGTTAATTTAAAAATAGTATCTCGCCACGGAGTTGGATACGATGCCGTCGATGTAGATGCTCTGTCGCAGAGAGATATTCCGTTAACTATCGTAGGGGATGTAAATTCACAATCTGTTGCGGAACATTCGATGGCATTGCTTTTGGCCGCTTATAAGCGACTTATTAAAAATGATGAGGCAGTTCGAATTGGCCCATGGATCTACAGAAACCAATTAGAGCCGGAGGAGCTCAGTGGTAAAGCTTTGTTGATCTTGGGTTACGGTCGAATTGGTAGGCGGTTGGCAAAAATGGCGAGTGCTTTTGAAATGAATGTATCAGTTTACGATCCTTTTATCCAAGAAGCCGATTGGCCGGAAGGTTCTGCAGTTAAAGTAAAGGATTTTAATTTAGCAATAAGTCAAGCTGATTGCATTTCGATTAACATGCCTCGAGCGGATAAACCCCTAATAGGAAAAGATGAATTTGAAAAAATGAAGGCTGGAGTTGTTATTATTAATACAGCTCGTGGGGGTATAATTCAAGAAAATGACCTTATTAAAGCCCTAAAACATGGAAAAGTTGGTGCTGCTGGATTGGATGTATTTGATGATGAACCACCTTTGTCCTCAAATCCTTTTGTATCTTTTAAACAGGTAGTGCTCACACCTCATATTGCAGGTTTATCAAAAGAATCGGCAGAAGCGATGGCTGTATCATCCGTTCAAAATGTTATTGATTTCTTTGATGGTAAACTTGATCCTTCGTTAATAGTAAATAAGAAGATCTAAGCTATGGATAAGAAAAAATTAAACTTTGGTGTCATCGGATCTGGCTTTATGGGTAAAACTCATGTGTTTGGAGTTTCCTCGGCCAATAGGGTTTTTGATCTTCCTTATAACTTACAATTAGCAAAAATAGCGGATGTTTCTGAGTCCTCAGCTGGTCAAGCGGCTTCTGAACTCGGGATTGATCAGTACACGGGTGATTGGAGGGATTTAATTACCGATGAAAACATTCATGTGATTAATATAACGTCGCCAAATTCTCTACATAAAGAGATGGCATTGGCTGCCATTGAGGCTGGAAAACATGTTTACTGTGAGAAGCCTTTATCCGTTTCGGCCAGTGATGCAGAAGAAATGAGTAATGCAGCGAGAGCTTCTGAAGTAAAGACGCAAGTCGGGTTTAATTACCTCTGCAATCCGATGCTAAGGAAAGCGAGACAAATGATAATCGCGGGTGAGTTAGGTGAGATTCGAGGCTTTAGAGGTATTCACGCAGAGGATTACATGGCTGATAGCAAGGCTCCTTATACTTGGCGGCATGAGCCGTTAGGCGGTGGCGCTTTGGCGGATCTTGGTAGTCATATTATTGCTACTGCAGAATTTTTAGTTGGACCAATAACTGAGGTGTTAGGCAACTCCACTACGATAATAAAAAGTCGAAACGATAACCATGGAAAAATAAAAAATGTTGAGGTCGATGATATTACTCGAGTATTTCTAAAATTTGCAAACGGAGTATCAGGAAGTATTGAGGCAAATTGGGTTGCGACTGGTCGGAAGATGCAACATGATTTCGAGGTGTTTGGAAGTAAGGGATCACTGTTTTTCTCTCAAGAAAAGCTTAATGAGTTGCTCTACTTCAATAATGATGATCCTCGTGGCGAACAGGGTTTCAAGACAATTTGTGCAAGTCCAGATCATGAACCTTATGATCGCTTTTGTGTCGCTCCAGGCCACCAACTAGGGTTTGGAGACCTTAAAGCTATTGAAGTTAAGGGCTTTGTAGACTCCATAGCAGGTTTGGGTCCTGAGCCTTTTAATTTTGAGGCTGGATTACGAGTACAATCTCTGGTGGAATCGATACAAAAGTCCTCGAAAGAACTAGCCTGGTTAAAGGTGAATTAGTTTTTTTATCTCTGAGTGCGTACAGTTCATATTATTAGTTTAATATTAAACTAAAATTTAAACAGTGAGCTCAGAGGACACTTCAAGGTTATATTTTCGACAAAATGCTGTAACTGTATTTGCTAAAAGACAAGCGATTGTCATTGGCCCCACACCACCAGGAACGGGAGTAATAGCACCAGCGACTTTTTCACAGCTTTCAAAGTGGACGTCCCCAACAATTCTTGTTTTTCCTTCACCTTTTGCAGGAGCAGAAATACGGTTGATTCCAACGTCAATAACGGTAGCTCCAGACTTGATCCAATCACCTTTAATCATTTCTGGTCGTCCCACAGCGGCAATTATTATATCGGCTTGAGAGCAGATTTCTTCAATATTTTTTGTCCTCGAGTGAGCAATCGTTACTGTGCAGCTGTCTTTGAGCAACAAGCTGGCCATTGGCTTACCAACAATATTTGATCGACCAACAACCACAGCTGTTTTCCCACTTAGGTCACCTAGATGATTGCGGAGGAGTAAAAGGCAACCCAAGGGAGTACATGGAACCATTGAACTTTGGCCTGTATTCAAGCGACCAACATTTGAAATGTGAAAACCATCCACGTCTTTTTCTGGATTAATTGAATTTATTACAAGATCTTCATTGATATGATTAGGCAGAGGAAGTTGGCATAATATCCCATGAACCTTGGGATCTGAGTTTAGCTCTTGAATGAGTGATAGCAGCACTTCTTCTGAAGTATCTCGATCCAGTTTGTGTTCGAATGAATTCATTCCAACTTCTAAAGTTTGCTTTCCTTTATTCCTTACATAAACTTGGCTAGCCGGATCTTCCCCGACAAGAATAACTGCTAAGCCAGGGGTCATGCCGTGATCTACTTTAATTTTTGCAATGTGTTGTTTTACCTTTTCTCTAACTTCTGCTGCAAACGCCTTACCATCAATTATATGGGCCATCTTTTGATTACCAATCTCAATTAAATTAAAATAAACCTTCAATATCTCCATGTTCGTTCAGATGTATTGCTTCGGCACTCGGGACCCTCGGAAGTCCAGGCATTGTCATTATTTGACCGCAAATGACGACAATAAAACCAGCCCCAGCTGATAATCTAACTTCTCTGACCGGTAAGGAGTGCCCGGTTGGCGCCCCTCGCTGATTTGGATCTGTTGTAAAGCTATACTGAGTCTTCGCCATACATACCGGGAGGTGGCCGTACCCTGCGTCTTCCCAAACCTTCAGTTGATCTTTTATTGCCTTATCCGCTATAACTTCATTCGCACGATATATATTTTTTGCAACTGCTTCAATTTTTTCAAATAGAGGAAGATCATCGCCATAAAGAGGTGAAAAATTTGAAATCCCACTATCTGCAATTTCAGATACTCGTTTAGCTAATTCCAAAGTACCTTGCGAGCCTTCTGCCCAGTGTTTGCACAAGACAGCTTCCGAGCCTTCTTTTTCAACATAGTGTTTAATTGCTTTTACCTCATCATCCGTATCTGTAACGAAGTGGTTTATTGCAACAATCACTGGAACACCAAATGATTTCATATTTTCTATATGCCTTCCTAAATTAGAACAGCCAGCTGAAACTGCTCCAACGTTCTCTTTTCCCAAGTCATCTTTACTAACCCCGCCATTCATCTTCATTGCCCGAACTGTCGCCACAATGACGGTAACTGATGGTGACAACCCAGCTTTTCGGCATTTAATATTCATAAATTTTTCAGCCCCCAAGTCTGCTCCAAATCCAGCTTCGGTAACGACATAATCAGCCAATTTAAGGGCTGTTTGCGTCGCGACAACTGAATTACAACCATGGGCTATATTTGCAAATGGTCCACCGTGTACAAATGCTGGATTATTTTCGAGCGTTTGAACTAAATTTGGCTGCATGGCTTGTTGGAGTAGTACTGTCATTGCGCCATCAGCTTTTATATCACGACAATAAACAGGCGTTTTATCATTTCTGTAAGCTACAATAATTTCACCTAACCTTTTTTTAAGGTCATCAAGATCTTTTGCTAAGCAAAGTATGGCCATTACCTCTGAAGCAACGGTTATATCAAATCCAGCCTGTCTAGGATATCCGTTTGAGACACCACCAAGGCTTGTCACAATATCGCGTAAGGCTCGGTCATTCATATCAAGAACTCTACGCCAAACTACTCGTCGTAGATCTATATTTTCTTTGTTTCCCCAATATATATGATTATCAATCATCGCTGAAAGCAAATTATGGGCGCTTGTGATGGCATGAAAGTCACCAGTGAAATGTAAATTCATTTCTTCCATTGGGACCACTTGAGCATAACCACCACCCGCTGCACCGCCCTTCATCCCAAAGCATGGACCAAGTGAGGCTTCTCTAATGCATATTGCCGCTTTTTTACCAATTGCGTTTAAACCATCTCCTAATCCAACCGTGGTAGTAGTTTTTCCCTCTCCGGCTGGTGTTGGATTAATTGCGGTTACCAAAATTAACTTACCATTGGATTTTGTTTCTTGCTGCTTAATAAATTCAGCAGATATTTTTGCTTTGTCGTGCCCAAATGGTAAAAGGTGATCCGATGGAATGCTTAGCTTCTGTCCAATTTCTTGTATAGGCAGTTTTTTTGCTTCTCGTGCTATTTTAATGTCTGTTTTAAATTCCATTATTTTGCTCCCATTTAAATGTTTTTAGCAGATGTTTCTATTGCGTGTAAGAATGAATTTTCGGAAGAGCTATTGGTAAATAGCTCGAATTCATTTCTCTTATTTCGTATTATAATTGTATTGAGATGCTCCATAATTGTTCGTGCAAAAGAGTGAACTTTGAAAGTTTCAATTGATAAATTAATCGGGCATATTCTCTCCAGGCATTCAATTACGCGCTTCCCTGACACTTTTACCCCAGACCAGGCATCAGTTTGTTCTGTAATATAAAACGCCTCTGCCAGCTTACGGAAATTACTTTCTATTTCATGCAAGTGTTGTGAATCAAAAACTATGAATAGTTGATCTGTTGATAGTCTTAGAACTTTAAGACTATGTTTATATGCAACCTCAGATTTTCCAGGTTTTGGTATTGGACAATTATAAATATTCTCTATTAGGTTGGAGGCCTTCTTATCCTTACCTAATTTTATTGCCAAAGAATAGATTTCTTTCTTTGGCAGCGCAGATATTCTTATGGAATTTATTTCTACCTTATAGTTGTTAAGTGTTAGGCTACTTTTAAGTTTGTATTTAACCACGGAGACGTTCTCCCTCTGGATCAAAAAAGTGAGGAGACACTATTTCAACTTCAAATATTTGCTTGTTAAGCAAGTCAACAGACATCACTTTTTCTCCTATTCGGGCCGTCCCTCTCGTCAAATAGCCCAAACCGATGTAGTGTTCTAACATTGGAGAAAAGGCTACGGATGTCATCCAGCCTTCATCATTTTCCATATTGTAATTTTTACCTGCACTAAAAAAATGTGCACCTGCTTTTAATTGTTGGGATCTATTCGTTGGTTTAAATCCTACAAGGCGCAAGCCATCCTCACTGTTGAAATCCTCTCTTTCGGACATGATATTACCAACGCAGTCATTTTTTTTGGAGATCATTCGACCCATACCTAAATTCTGAGCTGATGTCTGACCATTTAGTTCGTTACCAGCTGCGTGGCCTTTTTCAATACGCATAACGCCGAGTGCTTCAGTTCCATAAGGTGTGACATTATATTCTTTACCAGCGTTCATAAGTACACGAATTAAACTATCACCATAGCGTTTTGGAACTGCTAACTCAAATGCAAGCTCACCTGAGAACGATATTCGAAATAATCTTGCCTTTGTACCGCCACAGATTGTAATTTCTTTGCATCCCATGAAAGGGAACTTTTCATTTGAAATATTAAATTTAGTATCAACGATCTTTTGTAAAAGGTTTCTGGAGTTTGGCCCCGCTATAGCAAATTGAGCCCATGCATCAGTTGTTGAGATTAGGTGAACATCTAAATTTGGCCAGATGCACTGTCTATAAAACTCTAAGTTTCTAAAGACTAGAACTGCATTAGCAGTAGTGGTTGTCATTATGAAATGATTTTCTTCCAGCCGGGCGGTTGTTCCATCATCGTATGCTATCCCATCCTCTCGTAGCATGAGACCGTAACGAGTTTTCCCAACTTCTAATTTCCCAAAATTATTTGCGTAAATCCGGTTTAAGAATTCTCCAGAATCTTTACCCTTGATATCAATTTTACCAAGTGTGGTGACGTCACAGATCCCAACAGAAGCTCTTGTATCCTTCACCTCCCGGTCGACACTCTCTCTCCAACTTGTCTCTCCATCTTTTGAAAACCACTGAGCTCTTAACCAGTTTCCTGTTTCAACAAAAGTTGCATTAGCCTCCTTCGCCCACTTGTGCGATGGTGTTAGACGGTAAGGCCGAAAGTCTTTTCCTCTGGCTCGGCCAGCAAGAGCGCCAATTGGCACAGGTGTAAATGGTGGTCTAAAAATTGTGGTTCCAATTTCTTCTATGGGCTTGTTTTGGATACCTGCCATTATCGCCAAACCAAGAACGTTAGAATTTTTGCCCTGATCAGTTGCCATTCCTAATGTTGTATATCTTTTTAGATGCTCGACTGATTTAAATCCTTCCATATGACTTTGGTGAATGTCTTTTGTTGTCACGTCATTTTGCATATCGATCCAGGCTCGTCCAATACTGTTGTCTACATGCCAAAGTGGTTCAATATCGAGGTGTTCGCTACTTGCTTTAATTGGAGGCTGTTTCTTCACACGGAAGCCAAGGTCGATGCAGATCGCTTGTGTCTTAGTAATACTTTCTTTTATGATTTCTGAGAGAGAAAACGTTCCATTTGCCGCACCTGCGACCTCCATACCAACGGGAAGAGAGCCAGGAACAAAGCAGTGACTTTTGGGATCCCACTTTGGCCTACCTCTTTGATGGCAGGTTAAGTGGACATTTGGATTCCAGCCACCTGAGATACCAAGACAATCAATCTTTATTTTAGTTCCATCATTAAGTTTTAAAGCTTTAATTTTGTTAAAACCTACTGTGGTCACTATTGTCTTTCCTTTAAAAGATGGAACTCCGTAAAGTTGCTCTGAGGTTTCTTCACGAGGGTCTATTACGGCAACAACATTGCACCCTTTTTCCTTTAAGATTCTAGCAGTTTTCCATCCATCATTATTATTTGTAAAAATAGCAATATTTTTGCCTGGTCGTATTGCCCATCTGGTGGCATACGATCTCAGAGCACTTGATAGCATTATTCCAGGCCGGTCATTGTTTCCAAAGCTTATTCCACGCTCGGAGGCGCCAGCACATAGCAGAGAGCGTTTTGAGTAAATTTTCCATAATATTTGACGTGGCTTGCCATGACTTTCGCTTAAATGATCTGTCTTTCGTTCCAATGCACCAAAAACCCCATGATCAAATGCACCATAGACAGTTGTTCTACTCATTATGCGAACGTTTTGTTTTTTTTCTAATTCCTTTGATTTTTTCTTTGCCCAAATTATAGAGCTTTCTCCTTCAATTTTTTCTTCGTCAGAATTTAACCGTCCCCCGATCAAAAAGTCTTCATCGCAAATTATAACTTTTAAACCATTTGCTGAAGCTTCATATGCTGAAATTAGTCCAGCTGCTCCAGCTCCTATTATCAGAAGATCACAATGCAGAAACCCTTTATCATAAAAACTAGGATCAGTCTTAGATTCAAGTTGGCCCAGTCCCGCCGCCGCACGAATTATGGGTTCATAAAGCTTTTCCCAGAACTTTTTTGGCCACATGAAAGTTTTGTAGTAAAACCCTGCGGATAAAAATGGGGACAAAAAATCGTTCAGCCTCATTAAATCAAAGTTTAGGGGCCCTTTGTGATTTTGACTTTTGGCTTCAAGACCATCGAAGAGCTCTATTACTGTGGCTCGCGTATTCGGTTCTGAAGTGCCCTCTATAATAAGAGTTACAAGTGCGTTGGGTTCCTCTGATCCGGCACTAAAAATTCCCCGAGGTCTATGGTACTTAAAAGACCGAGCGACAAGCTTTTTATCGTTAGCTAGTAAAGCTGACCCAAGTGTATCTCCTATAAAGCCTTTCATCAGTTCGCCATTAAAAGTAAACTTAATTGGAGTGTCTTTCTTAATCAATCCGCCTGACAAGCGTTTCAGGCCACTCATTTTCTTTTCCTTTTTAAGAAATCTTTGACTAGTTCTACTTCTGAAATCTCATGAGTTATAGTGTTTCGGGTTACCACAAGCCACGATCTATCTCCTTGTTCATGATACCATAGTTCTCTGTGCTTTCCTGCAGGGTTCTCTCGTAAGTATAGATAGTCATGAAAATCTTCTGGTGATGAAGTTGGCGTCCAATCTGGCCGGTTTAATAGACCTGCATCTCCTTTGTAAACAAATTCGTTTGCGTCTCTTGGACCTAAGTAAGGATGATTTATGACCATGTGGTTTTCTTATCCATTCTTCAATGCAGGTTTGGTTGCGCACCTTGACCTTTTTCATCGATCAATGCGCCCCTTCGGAACCTATCTAGCTTAAATTCTATGGCCGTTTTATGTGGCTCCCCTTTTGAAAGCAGATGTGCATAACAAAAACCGCTTGCCGGCGTTGCTTTAAAGCCGCCGTAGCACCAGCCTCCATTAAAATAAAGCCCTTCGATTTTTGTTTTATCAATAAAAGGCGAGCCATCCATAGACATATCCATTATTCCACCCCACATCCTTAACAACCGCGATCGACCTATCATTGGCATAATTGCCATTCCGCCCTCACAAACGTCTTCAACAGTTGGAAGGTTTCCCCGCTGAGCATATGAATTATAGCCATCAATATCACCACCAAATACTAGTCCTCCTTTGTCTGACTGACTGACGTAAAAATGGCCTGCTCCAAAAGTTATCACTCCTGGAAGTATTGGTTTTAGCCCTTCTGTAACAAAAGCTTGAAGAACGTGACTTTCTATTGGAAGTTTAAGCCCTGCCATACCCATAACCTCGCTTGATGAGCCTGCGACGCACACTGCAACTTTCTTAGCCTTGATTATTCCTTTCGTACTCTCTACGCCGATACATTTGTCATTTTCCACAATAATATTCGAAACCTCACAATTTTGAATAATATCCACTCCTAATCTGTCCGCGCCGCGCGCAAAGCCCCATGCTACGGCATCGTGTCTGACAGTTCCTCCTCGCGGTTGACAGAGTGCACCTTTAATTGGAAATCGTGCATTATCAAAATCAAGATATGGTGCGGTTGCACGAAGCTCCGCCTCGTCTAACATCACGGCTCCAGCCCCAGAAACCATCATCGCATTTCCGCGCCTAACGTATGCATCTCTTTGTGGATCATTATGAAACAAGTTCATAATTCCTCGCTGTGATACCATAGCATTATAATTGAGTTCTTCTTCGAGATTCTCCCAAAGCTTCATAGATAATTCATAAAATGGCTGATTACCTTTTAACAAGTAATTTGATCGAATAATTGTTGTGTTTCTACCAATATTGCCAGAGCCGATCCAGCCTTTTTCCAGAACAGCAACTTTTTTTACTCCAAATTCTTTTGCTAAATAGTAAGCTGTGGCCAGGCCATGACCACCTCCACCAATGATTATAATATCATATTCGTCTTGAGGTTCAGGCTCTCTCCACATAGGCTTCCAACCTTTGTTGCCTGACAGGCCTTGAAAAAAAACTTTTAGCGCTGAATAGTTCATAAATTCTCCATGAAATTAGCCTACTAGAGTTTTTTTATATTACTTCTATAATAAAGACACTAATTGTTATAAATAAGACATTATAAAATAAATAACATCAATATTGGTACAAAAAAAATGTATAAGGTTGGCGTTTTAACACTCGATGGATTTGCGTTGATGTCCTATGCCTCATTAATTGAGCCTCTGAGGGCAGCTAATTTGTTAAGTGAAAAGCCACTTTATGAGGTTTTAAACGTTACGACTCATGTCAGTGGTGCTGTGAGTTCGTCTGGAATGCGTGTGGGTGCTGATAGGACTATCGCGGAAAATGTGAAATTAGATTTTCTATTTGTCATTGCCGGAGGAGATCCATTTCTGATAAATGATAAAAAGCTGTTTACCTGGCTGCGTCGACTTGCAAAGTTTGGAACAACTATTGGCGGTATCTCCGGAGGGCCGGTAATACTTATAAAAGCTGGGATAATGGCTGGTCGCAGAATGACAGTTCATTGGGAGCATGCAGAAGGTCTGTCCGAATTTGGACATAACATCATTCTTGAACGCAGTTTATATGTTTTTGATAGAGATCGTATGACTTGCGCAGGTGGAACTGCTCCAATGGATATGATGCTTGCTTTAATTTCCATTCATCAGGGTGCAGTGTTTGCCCAATTTGTAAGTGATTGGTTTCTTCACACTGAAATTAGGCCATCTGAAGGTTCTCAAAGAGGAGGGTTGGCTGCTAGGATAGGATCTAATAATTCGTTAGTTCTTTCTGCAGTTGAGTTGATGGAAAATCATCTAGCAGATCCATTAAGCTTGTCCCAACTGGCTAGTTTGGTTGGTATATGTGAGCGTCAGATTAATAGAGTGTTCAGACATAATTTAGGAAAGCCTACCATGTCGTATTATAGAGGCCTAAGAGTGAACAAAGCAAAGAATCTATTGAAGAACTCTAGGCTAAAAATTTCTGAAATAGCAGAAGCAACAGGTTTTTCTAATCCTTCTCACCTTTCTGGAGTATTTTCTGATATTTATGGGTTTCCACCCTCCAAATATAGGGTTGCGAGCCATTGAGTTTTTCTAATCACTTTCTTTCTTAACTAAATACAAATGAATAGGACAAATAAAAATGAATATACTAGGTCTGCAGCATGTAAATGTTGAACATCCTGGATACTTTTTAAAGCTACTCAGAGAGGATGGTCACTCTTATCATGGGGTTGAACTTGATGCCGGTGAAACAATACCGCCATTAGACAACTATGATGGATTATGGGTTATGGGGGGGGCTATGGATGTTTGGGAAGAAGAAAAGTTCCCATGGTTAGTAAGAGAAAAGCAATTTATAAAAGAGGCTGTTATTGATTTTGGGATACCCTATTTGGGGGTCTGTTTGGGTCATCAGCTACTTGCTGAAGCATTAGGAGGTAGTGTTGGCCCTGCTGAAACACCTGAGATTGGAGTTCTAGAAGTACAATTAACGGAGGCTGGAGCTCAAGGAGTTTTTTTTGACGGACTGCCTGAACAATTTAAGTGCTTGCAGTGGCATAGTTCTGAGGTAATTGGGTTACCGTCCGATGCGGAAGTTTTGGCGTCATCGGCTGATTGCACTGTTCAGGCCCTAAAGTGGGGTACTCGAGCATATTCAGTACAGTTTCACCTCGAAGTTGAGCAAGATACAGTTGAAAATTGGGCCAAAATCTCAGCTTATTCTGATGTCTTAGAGTCTGTCATGGGCAAGGGGGGAGTGGAGGCCCTTTCATCAAATTGTAAAAAACAAATATCTGACTTTAATAATAACGCGGAAAGAGTTTATTTAAATTGGATGCAAACTTCTGCCCACACTTAGGTTCCAGCAGCTCGAGTAAGTGATAGTCTGGCTGTTTCCAAGTGCTCTTTCATCGCTGATGCGGCTAGTTCGGGTTCTCTTGCACAAATGGAGTTTAATATATTTCTGTGCTGTGCATTATACCTAGTTACAATCTCTTTATTGAGTGTCATGTTTCTCGCTTTTTTCCATTCTGGAAGCCCTCTGGCTGCGGTAATTTGACTAATTATCCAAATTAAAAGATTATTTCCTGTACTTTCAGCAAGGGTCTTATGAAAGTTTGTGTCGGCGACGGCAAATTCTTTTACATGGTCTGTGTTATTTTCCATCATAGTCATCAGTGTGTCTAATTTATCAAAATGCTCTCTTTTTCCATGCAGTATTGCCAGTCGACAAATGTGCGGTTCTATCGCAAATCTGGCATCAATTAACTCTAAAGGGTTCGCATTTTCCACCTGAGACATTATTACCTTTGTTTTTTCAAACGAAACAAACGCTCCACTTCCAGGTTTGATGGCTATGTAGTTATCCGCTTCGAGCATGTTTAAAGCAGACCGTATTGTACCACGGGATACATGATAAGATTCTGCCATGACCCGTTCTGGTGGAAGCTTATCTTTAAAATTTAATTCACCATTTAAAATCGCTTTTCTTATATTTGTTGAAATATTAGCTGCGCCTGGTTTTTTTTTCGTATTTTCTATCAATATTCTTACCCTATTTTTATACCAATATTAAACCAATTTATAATAAAATCAATACTTTGGTACATTTTTTGTTTGAAATTAGATTTTAAGTAAACTAGCCTATTATTTTTAAATGAGTCGTTTGTTAGTTCCTTATTGGAAAAGGTAATATATAATGCAAATTCCTTCATATTCAAAGTATGTGATCATTGGCGCGGGGATCCATGGCTTGTCCACGGCTTGGAAATTAGCGGAGAGACTTAAGGAAAAGGGTGAAGCCGTTGAAGGTTCAATAACGGTAGTAGATAAAAGTGGTGTTGCTGCTGGAGCTTCAGGTATTGCCTGCGGCGTTGTTCGTAATAATTATTATCAACCTGCAATGAGAAAGCTTATGGCACACTCAGTAGACATTTGGGAGTCAGATGCAGATGCTTTAAATTATCATCCAGTCGGTTACATGCAGGTTTCCTCAGAAAGTATGAGATCTGATGTTAGTGAAATATTTGAACAACAACAAAATATTGGCTATGATAGCACATTTGTAGAAGGAGAGAAAAACTCCGAAAGTTATATGAAGGCCTTATTTAGTGATTGGCAGGCAAAAGGTATAACTTCTGTTTTACACGAAAAGAAGGGTGGCTACTCAAATCAGACGAAAGCTATGGCTTATTTAGCGTCTAAAGTTGAAATGCTTGGTGTAAAAATAATTTCGGGCGTAACCGTTAAGGGTTTGATGGCTGAAAGTGCTTCGGATGCGATCGGATCGGTTGAAACAGATAAAGGTTCAATCAAATGTGATCACATTGTGGTTGCGGCTGGGCCTTGGGTCAGAGATTTTTGGAGTATGTTAGGTTTGCCCAGCCAAATAACCCTTAAAGATCTTGATGGAAATGTTCACGAAAACGTAAATATGTGGCGTTATTGGCAGCTCGAAGAAGGCGTACTTAAAGTAGAACCTGAACTGTTAAAGACAAATGCGAATGAAATGCCTCCTGTGATCCATGTTGATACTGATGCGACGCTATATTCGGATATTGATAGATCTGTGATCACAAATGATATGTGGGGTATCTATTACAAGCCTGATTGGCACTTTGGCGGGGTTCAAGGCGGAGCCTCACCCTATAAAGTGGATACACCAGTCGATGAAGTTGCAGTCGACCCTTACGGTCCATCAAGCCCCGAATTTGTTTCAAGTTCTGATTTTGCACATATGTGGGTCTCAGCATTGGCGCATTGCCACAAAAGATTTGAGGGTATGATGCCTCGTTATCATAAAGATCCATCGGGTGGGATTGGTTGTTTTACGCCAGATAGTTTTCCTGTTTTTGATCACTTTAACCAAAATGTGTCAATTATAGCTGACTCAAATCATGGTTGGAAGATGATTGGAGTGGGTCATTTGGTAGCTGATGAAATTCTTGGGCAAGACCAAGATCTTTTAAAGCCATTCAGGTTAAAACGTTACCAAACTGGCGACCTGCATCCAGTTTCTAATAGTCCGTACCCATGGAGTTAAACATAATAAAAAAAGTGGAAATAACCGCACAATAAAAAAAAGGGAGTATTATTATGTCAAGGAAGGATATCGAAAGTTTTGTTGAAGCACCCGGTCGAGCAGAAAAAGTAAAAGCTGTTCGTAAAAAAATAGACGAATTAAGAATCGAATATTTATACCTCCAATTTGTTTCTGTTACGGGGAAAATTATGGGTAAAGGGATTCCTGCAGATCACTGGGAAAATATTGCCCAAAAAGGATTTCAGCTTGTTTACGGTGCGACAGTAAATTTATTCACTAACAGAGCGGGAGATTATCTGGGCTATGGTCCCGAAAGCGCCGAGTTAGTAGGTATACCAGAACCTGAAACATTTATGCAGCTTCCGTGGGATAAACGAATTGGTCGATTTTATTGTACGCTCTTTCGAAATAGGGAGGAGAAAGAGGATGCTGGAGCTTTCTTAACAGCGGATTGTAGAGGTAATTTGCGCAGGCTTCACCAAAGCTTCTCAGATAAGCATGCTGGCTTGCAGTTAAGAATGGGAACAGAGCCAGAGATGATGTGGTTGAAGTTTGACGAAAACGGTAAGCCAAAAGATGGTTTTTCTAAACCATACTGTTATCACATTGATCAGTTTGAAAGCCTTAGGCCAGTTTATATGAAGGTTTTGGAATATAGTCGTGCAATGGGCTTGGATATGATTCAGGGTGATCATGAAGATGCTCCCGGTCAGCTTGAGTTGAACTGGATGTTTGATGATGTTTTAAGAAACGCCGATCGATTAACAACTTACAGGCAAATTTGTGCTCAGGTAGCCAGGGAATTTGGTATTTTTGCCTGTTTTATGAGCAAACCATTTATGGGTGTTTCTGCTAATGGCTGTCACCATAATATGTCATTATGGCGTGGTGGAGATGATGAATTAGTTCCCACCGGAAATGATAGAAATAAGTTACCAGGTATGCCTGATAACTTTATGTATGTAAAAGGTGGTGAGAATACCTTTATGCCAGATGGTAACGATCCACAAATGCCACAAAAAGCTGGTTTAGATGCGATTGGTGGAATAGTCCATCATATTGGGGCCTTAACAGCCATAGGCTGTTCGACCGTAAATTCATACCGGCGTTTATGGGACACTGGATTTTGGGCCCCAGTTTTTGCAGATTGGGGATTCCAAAACCGAACTACCGGTTTGAGGGTTTCGGCGCCGGGCCGTTTTGAATATCGGTCGGTGGATTCAATGGTTAACCCATATATTATGGGCTCAACAATTTTAGCTGCAGCTGACGATGGTATAGAAAATAAACTTGACCCAGGGGCGCCTGAGGAAAGAAATATTTATGAAGCGATGGAAGCTGGAAAACAAGTAAAGAAATTGCCTATGTCATTGGGAGAGGCACTTGATGCTCTGTCAAAGGATGAAGTTGTTCAGCGTGGTATGCCAGGAGAAATGTATCGTCTTTATCACGAGTATAAATATGATGAGTGGGCTCGGTTTATGTCAACTGTAACGGATTGGGATAATGAAACGTACATGGAATGTTTACCATAAGAGGCTAACTGCGAGTTTTAAGTGAGTTACAAACAAAATATTAGCAAAGAGAGGAGCGCATACAAATGTGTGGAATAGCTGGTCTTATTTATAAAGGCAGACAATCAAATGTTGGGTCGCAGATGACTTCTATGCTTCAGGCGCTGAAGCATAGAGGACCTGACTCGACAGGATATGCTGTCTACAGTGAAGGTGTGGCAGATGAATTTGTGATGCGTGTCAAGGTGGCTGAAGCTGATGATATGGCCAGCGGAAGAAGCATTTATGCAGAGTTGGAGAGACGAATATCAAGAATTGATGAGATTCTCAAGGAGAATGGTGCGACTGTCAAAGATAAAAGTAAAGCTACTGAGTATGCATTGCGTTATGTTATAAAGTATGAAGGCGATATGCGTCTATTAGCAAACCATCTTGAGGAAGTTTCTGGTACGGAGATCCTTTCGATTGGTAATGGTTTGGAGTTGATAAAAGATTTAGGAGACGCTGCAGATGTCGCAGGAGCTTATGGTCTTGAATCATTTAACGGAACGCATGGAATTGGACATACTCGGATGGCTACCGAATCTGACGTTGATATTAGATCCGCTCACCCTTATTGGGCTTTCCCTTACAATGACGTATCGGTAGTGCACAATGGTCAAATTACCAATTACTGGATTATGCGACGGCAAATGGAAAATAAAGGTCACAGGTTCACGTCGAGCTGTGATAGTGAGCTTTTAGCTGTATATACCGCCCATAATCTATCAAAAGGCATAGCTCTTGAAGAGAGTCTGAGAAATTCTATCGACGAGATCGATGGTGTATTCACGTATTTAGTAGCTACAAAAAACCAGCTTGGAATGGCAAAAGATACGATGGCAGCAAAGCCGCTGGTTTTATATGAAAGTGATGATCTCATTGCAATGGCTTCTGAGGAAGTAGCTATAAGAGCAATCTTACCACAAGAAATTGATACATATGATCCGTATGATGAGGAGGTTAGAGTATGGCAAGCTTAACTGACGACGATCTACAAAAAATGACCCAAGATGAACGTGTTAAAGCTCTTGGTATGACTTCTGAGCAACTGACTGGTCGGTCAATGTTTATGGAATTTGATGCAGGAGCAAGTGAGCGTTTCTTATACCCTTGGGCACCTGAGGTGGACTTTAACAAGCGGACAGAAATTGACTCAGATCAAATGACTTCTACTGATGTCAATGCTGAGATAAAAAAACTGATGGGTGAGGGCTATGGAACGATCGTGGTCAAGAACCCAAGGGGAAAGCATTCTTTGGCTGTGGGTATATTAAGTAAGCTTAATCTTATCATTGAAGGGTCAACTGGTTATTTTGGTTTGGGATTGATTGATGGTCCTAATGTTCGAATAACAGGTAGAGTTGGGTGGTCGTGTGCTGAAAATATGATGTCAGGCACTGTCTTGATAGAAAAAAATGCAGGGTCAACTTTTGGAGCAGCTATTCGGGGTGGTGATTTAGTATGCCGAGGGTCAGTTGGTTCTCGAACTGGAATTGATATGAAGGGTGGAACAATTTTAGTGGGCGGGGATACAGGAGCTTTATCTGGATTTATGATGCAACGTGGCCGAATGGTTGTTTGTGGGAATGCTGGCAAAAATTTGGGTGACTCTATGTATGATGGCACCATTTATGTTGGTGGCGAAATTAAATCGTTGGGGGTTGATGCTGTGCGAGCAGACCTTACTGAGCTTGATAAAAGCTGGTTGATGCGAAAGCTTACCCAGTATGGCATGGCACCCAAGAATGGGGTGGATCATTTTAAGAAAATCGTCGCAGGGAAAATGCTGTGGAATTATGATAATTTAGAACCTGCTGAAAAGAAGTTGATACTGTAAAGAAAAGGATTAAGCATGGCCGATGGTGATATGCCGATTAAGAAAAAAGTGCAAAGAGATACGTATAAGTTAGGTAGCTCCTTTGTCTTTCCTCCTCATGTAATGGATGACATTCATATTAAGTCTGAGTTGGGCAGATATAGAATGCGTGCTTTTTCTCTTTTTAAAAAAATTCCACATTGGGATGATCTTACTTTCTTACCTGGCACCCTTACAAGGTTCGTTATTGAGGGGTATCGTGAAAAATGTGAGACCAAAACAATTATTGGCCCTCGAGCTAAGCGACCTTTAGAGCTGGATATACCCATTTATATAACAGGCATGAGTTTTGGAGCTCTGAGTTATGAGGCAAAGACAGCCTTAGCCCGTGGTGCGACTATGGCTGGGACAGCGACATGCTCAGGTGAGGGTGGTATGATACCAGATGAGCGGCGATATTCTTCAAAGTGGTTTTATCAATGTATTCAATCACGTTATGGGTTTAATCCGCATCATTTACTTTTGGCAGATGGATGTGAATTTTTCATCGGCCAAGGCTGTAAGGTTGGCCTTGGAGGGCATTTAATGGGACAAAAAGTAACTGATCAAGTTGCTGAAATGAGGTCGTTACCTGCAGGTATTGATCAACGATCTCCGGCCCGACACCCAGATTGGCTTGGTCCAGACGATTTGGCACTAAAAATACAAGAAATTAGAGAAGTAACGGATTGGCAAATTCCAATTCAACTAAAATTGGGGGCTGCGAGAGTATACGATGATGTGAGAATGGCCGTTAAGTGTGACCCAGATTCCATCTATATTGACGGTATGGAAGGTGGAACAGGTGCGGGACCTCATTTAGCTACTGAGGATACTGGTGTGCCTGGAATGGCAGCTATTCGGCAGGCTCGAAAAGCTATTGATGATCTTGGAAAACGTGGGGATATAACTTTAATTTATGCAGGTGGAATTCGAAATGGAGCGGATGTTGCAAAGGCTATTGCCTTGGGCGCAGATGCTATCGCGATAGGACATTCATCTATGATGGCTCTCAACTGTAATAAGGATATTCCTGAGGCAAACTATCAAGAAGAAATGGGAGTTGATCCCGGGCATTGTTATCATTGCCATACGGGCCGTTGCCCTGTTGGTATCGCAACCCAAGATCCCATATTGAGAGCAAGGTTGGATCCAGATGAGGCAGCAGAGAGAGTATATAATTTTCTTCATACTTTAACAATTGAAGCTCAGTTATTTGCTCGTGCTTGTGGAAAAACGAATATCCACTCGCTAGAGCCAGAGGACTTAGCTGCTCTAACTATGGAGTCATCCGCAATGGCTGGCGTTCCTCTTGCAGGGACGAACCATACGGTTGGTGTCAAAGATTATCATCACCTTTAGGAGGAAAGAATGGCTGGAACGCAATATCGGGGATCAGAAATAAAAGATGTGGATCAATTCATTGATGATTCTGCTGGTCTATCAAGCGACAGAGAAAAAGAAATTGGGCAGCACATCGGCTATAGATACGATGTTAATTTAGTCCCAGACTATAAATTGATAACACCTTTTCTTTCTAAATATATGGAAATAATGGGATGGGATGATCTGAACTGGTTAGAGGATGTCCATATGGGTTATGAAGACGGGAAACCTGCTGTATTTGACCGAAATAGTAACGGTTGGGTCAGAGTTCCAGATGATATAAGTCTGCCAGACAATCAACAAGATCGTGATATGATTGCCCGAGAGCTTTTGGTTAAATTCCAGATGTCGGACCGTCATCCACTCGTAACACTCAGAAAAGCGTATATGAAATTTTAAGATATTTTAAGACAGAATCTGGTATTTTTAAAAAAGGTGATTACGACATGAATATGCCGACCCGAATTCAGGGAACAACCGAGACACTAAAACTGCGGCTTTCGTTTATAAAGTGGCAGTGTCGGGTACGGCAGATTGCTATGAGAGAGAGTGGCGGTCGACCTGATGGTAGTATAATGCCAGAGGTTAAATTGGCTAACGATGGTTTCTCTTTGGGGGCAGTGATTACCTTAATTCATAAATTGCCTGAATTCTCGGTCACCTCAGAACTTCAGCATATGGCGAAAAAAACATTTGATTTATCTCATAAGCGAGAACAGGCCATACAATTTTTGTCATCAACTTATTACCAAAAGCATGCAGAGTTTTCGGATATTCTTACCGCTACATTCAAACCAAATTCGACTGGCGCGGCACGAATTGCTGCGAGTGAATGTTGCACCTTAATCTTTGATGCCTTTAACCAAAAGTATGAAATTGACTGCCGGGTTTGGATTTTAGGATGTGAGGATCCGCTACATCAGTTGACGATTGCACATAATATATTATTTAATCCTCTAATTCACCCAAAAACAATCGTTATGGCGTTTCAGCCTAATTGGGCGACGTCCTCATCTAGCAACTCGTTCGCTTAGTAAATTTAAATAGTTAGAGTTACCAGTATGTCATAGTTTTAAGAATTTAGTTTTGTTGGAGTCTTAAATATGAATAACAGGGTATGTATTATCGGTGCTGGTCCATCCGGGTTAGCTCAACTACGCGCTTTTCAGCAGGCATCAGTTAAAGGTGTCCGAATCCCTGATATAGTCTGCTATGAAAAGCAAGGAAATTGGGGAGGCCTTTGGAATTATAACTGGCGGACTGGAATTGATGAAGCAGGTAATCCGTGTCATGGTTCGATGTATCGGTATCTCTGGTCAAATGGCCCAAAAGAGGGCTTAGAATTTGCAGACTACACCTTCAAAGAGCATTTTGGTAAAGAAATCCCATCTTATCCTCCAAGAGAAGTTTTGTTTGATTACATTCAAGGAAGATTAGAAAAAACAGATTTTAGAGAAAAAATTCAGTTTAATACAATTGTTAGGGATGTTCGTTTTGACTCTTTTGAAAGAAAATTCATTGTTATAGCAAGAAATGCTCTATCAGATACTGAAACATCTGAGAAGTTTGATAATGTTATTGTTGCAAGCGGTCACTTTTCGACTCCAAACGTTCCATACTATGATGGATTTGAAAAATTTAATGGGCGCATTTTACATGCACATGATTTTAGAGATGCGAGAGAATTTGTTGATAAGAATATTTTAATCCTTGGAACAAGCTATTCAGCCGAAGATATTGGTTCACAGTGCTGGAAGTATGGATGTAAGTCAGTAACTATTGCTCATCGGACTGCTCCTATGGGATTTGATTGGCCTAAAAATTGGCAAGAAGTTCCGGCCTTAATCAAAGTCGATAATACAACTGCATATTTCAAAGATGGTTCATCAGTAGATGTTGATGCGATAATCCTGTGTACAGGATATAAGCACCATTTCCCATTCTTACCTGATGATCTTCGTTTGAAGACGGCGAATAGGCTTGCTGCCTCTGACCTTTATAAAGGGGTCGTTTGGAATGGGAATACTAATTTGTTTTATCTCGGAATGCAGGATCAATGGTATACGTTTAATATGTTTGATGCACAGGCTTGGTATGTGAGGGATATAATCCTTGGCAAGATCATTTTACCCGCTCAGGCAGAATTAGAGCAAGATGTATTGGACCGACAGGCAGCTGAGGATGTGCTTGAAGATGATAACGCATGTATTGCTTGCCAAGGGGCATATACGGCGGAATTGATTAAAGAGACAGATTACCCAGCTTTTGATGTCGAAGCAGCCAATCAGGCTTTCTTTCGTTGGAAAAAGCATAAGAAAAAAGGAATTATGACATTCAGAGATCATGGTGGGTTTATTTCTCCTATGGATAAATCCGTTTCTCCTTCTCACCATAAAATTTGGTCTGAGGAATTAGATGATAGTAAGGAGACTTTTTTAAAATAGAACATGGGGCGAAGCCAATTTAAAAATGATTGGTGAAAAAAATTAAAAAAATGGAGGAAGAAATGAAGATTAATATTTTTAAGGGGTTTTTTGCCCTCATGGTAGGTACTGCCCTATCAGTAATGTCTCTAGTAAATGTAGTCAAAGCTTCTGATAGCAGTGAGCCAATAGTCATTCCAACACACAATTGGTCAAGTCAGGTTGTGATGGCTTATGTCATCGGTGGGATCTTTGAAAGTATGGGCAGCAATGTCGAATATGTTCCCGCTGATACTCAAGCCGTCTACGAAGCCATAAGAAATGGTGATGTAACTATTTCGCATGAAGTTTGGCAGTCTACTTTTGGTAAGTCGTTTTATGGTGCTATGGCTAAAGGTGGATTGATCGATGCAGGTACTCACGCAGCGATGACCTTAGAGGAAGTTGGAGTGCCACAATGGGTGATAGACAAAAATTTATGTCCAGGACTACCAAACTGGGAAGCCCTAAAAGATTGTAAAGATGTCTTTGCTACTGCAGACTCTGGTGGAAAGGGACGAATTTTAGAGGGCCCACAGAGTTGGCATGGCGTTGAATATCCAGATAGAGTGCAAGCTCTTCTTGGAGATGAGTGGGTAGTAAAATTTGCTGGTAGTGCTGATGCATTATGGGCAGAACTAGCGTCAGCAAAAAAAGAGGGTCGAGGAACAATTACTTTTAATTGGACTCCAAACTTTACAGATGCTGACGGATTTGCATTTATTGAATGGCCTCCATACTATCCTGGTTGCAGAAAGCAAGACGGTGGCGATAGTAAATGTGGATCTCCAAAAGGTTGGTTAAAAAAGGCAGCTAATTATAAGTTTCCAAAAACGCATCCTGCGGCATACTCAGCTTTTTCTCAAATATCGTTTAACGCTGGTCAAATTGGATCGATGGCTAAGCTGGTCGATATAGATGGACTGAGCCATCAGGACGCAGCTAAAAGCTGGCTCGCAGATAATGAAGCGGTTTGGAAACCGTTTACACAAGCTGGTATGTAAGCCTTCCGTCTTATTTTAAAATCAAGCTATCCCCATCAAGAAAAGCTGAGTTGGGGGTAGCTTCAGTCTGGATGTAGCTCTTTGGTAAAATAAAAATCAGTATCTAGTTAGACAAAAACATTACATAATATGTAATATAGTTTTTAATTTGAAGAAAAATTTGGAATAGAATTATGTCCACGACGTCTCCAGTAAAATCTAAAGTTACTCCGGTAATAAAGTGCGAGTCGATCTACAAGATTTTTGGTCCTAATGCTGCCAAGATGTTCAAGGGCGCTAATGGAAACGTTGACTCTCAAGCATTTCAAAAAGCAGGGTGCGTTGTTGGAGTTAATAATGCTTCATTCGAACTTTTTGAAGGCGAAATGCTTGTTGTTATGGGGTTGTCGGGCTCTGGTAAGTCGACTTTACTTCGGTGTATTTCGCGGCTGACTGAGGCGACATCGGGTAAAATATTTATTAATGGTAAAGATTTACTTTCAATGAATAACAAAGAGCTTATCGAAATTCGTCGAAATAAAATGGGAATGGTTTTTCAGAGTTTTGCACTTCTTCCACACAAAACTGTTCTTGAGAATATTGCCTTTCCGCTTCAAATAAAGGGTAGTACCACCGACAAAAGTATATCAAGAGCGATGGAGATGGTAGGACTCGTTGGCCTAGCAGGGCGTGAGAATTATTTTCCGCGGGAACTCTCTGGTGGCCAACAGCAACGAGTGGGAATAGCAAGGTCATTAGCTGTTGAGCCGGATATTTGGTTTCTTGACGAGCCTTTTTCTGCGCTTGACCCTCTTATCAGAAAAGAAATGCAAGATGAGTTTCTACGGTTGCAAGGTGTTTTGAATAAAACTATTTTATTTATAACGCATGATTTTGATGAAGCACTGAGGTTAGCGGATCGCATTGCCATCATGAAAGATGGTATAATTGAGCAACTTGATACACCAGCGAATATAGTTCTAAACCCTGCGACGGAGTATGTGCGGAAATTTACACAGGATGTTCCACGAGAAAAGGTTCTGAAGATCGAGGCTATCATGGGTCCGATCAAGAAAATGGATGAATTAGGTGAGTTAAGGGTTTCAAAAGATTCTTTGATAGAAGTTGTTGCTGAATCTGTTCTGAGCCAAGCAGATCCAGTTGGTGTAACTAATAGTTCTGGTGACATTGTCGGGAGTCTTGATAATTTAACAGTTATTAAAGTACTTTTTGGCGATAAGAATTCCAAAATTTGAGGATCGATGTTAAAGATTAATAAAGATGGAATAAAGAATAAGAAAGCAATACAGTTTTTGCTAATTTTAGTAATATTTTTTGCTTTATGTTTTTTTGTTGAACCGTCTGAAAATAATCCATTTTGGAGGCTTCCCCCCCTAATTGCGGGCTTACCTTATGCGATAAATGATTTTGTGGGTTATCTTATGTATGATTTTATGCCTATCGAAATCTATGACCCAGATATCGAGGAATATGAGAAAAGCCCGCTTGTAAAGGAGCTTACTCGATCCCTCTCTAGTGGTATTTTATTTTGCATCCAGTTTATACGAGAAATCTTAGTTGGTGGAGTTAAAACTATCGTAAGCTTTACAAGTTGGGACTTTGTTCGTGATAACAAGTGGGCTTATTGGCCAGCCTTACCTTGGACGTTTGTGTGTAGTGCCGCAATTGTTTTGGGTTACTCATTAAATGGCCTAAAATTGGCGTGTTTAGCAGGTGTTGCTACGCTTTACATTGCTATTTTTGGACAATGGGAGCCGGCGATGCAGACATTATCTCTTGTACTCATTGCTGCACCTATTTCTTTTGCTATTGGTCTTTTTTTTGGTGTGGTGGCTTATAAGAGTAGAACGGCAGAGTTAGTTCTTTTGCCACTCCTAAATGTGGCTCAGACAATGCCACAGTTTTCTTATCTTGTTCCTGCAATGGTGTTCTTCGGGTTGGGTGATCATGCAGGTGCGATTGCAACAATTATTTTTGCTACACCTCCAATGATCAGACTTACCTTGCTTGGACTAAAAAAAATTCCTCCTGAAGTGACTGAGGCGGGACTAATGAGTGGGTGCAATGATTGGCAATTGATGACTCGTGTTCTTATTCCAACAGCTCGACGCGATATTTTAATTGGGGTGAATCAAGTAATTATGCAGTGTTTGGCAATGGCAGTTATAGCTTCTTTTATCGGTGCAAAAGGGCTTGGTTTTAATTTATTGCTAGCATTAAATTCTTTAAAAGTTGGAAAAGCACTTGAATTGGGGATCTGTATAGTCTTGATAGCGGTCGTACTTGACAAGTTATCATTGGCCTGGGCAAACAGGCAGGTTAATTATTTTCCTGATACGAGTTTTATTTATTCTCACTGGTATAAAATTATAATATTAACTCTTCTTCTGAGCTGTTCATTTATCGCATACCTTGGCCAGGTTTTTTTTCAAGACGGTTATAATTACCTATATTTAATACCTCATAACAAAGGTATCACTACAGAACATTTTTGGCAGGCTGGAGTTGATTGGATAATTGATACATTCTTTTTTACTCTAAAATCGTTTAGTGATTTTCTGATTATAAATGTTTTAATGCCGATGAAAGCTGCTTACCTTGGCATGCCTGTAATTGCTACTTTTGTATTGGTGATGGGGCTTGGCTATATAATTGGTGGTCTAAAATCTGCTCTTATCGTTGGTGGGTTTCTTGGCTTTATTGCTTTTACTGAGTGGTGGGATAGAGCATTGATTACTGCATATATGACGACATTTGGTGTCATTATTGCAGGTGCAATTGGTGTTACAATAGGATCACTATGTGCTCAAAATTCTGTTGCAATTAAAATCATGTTGTTGATTTGTGATACTTTTCAGACTTTCCCATCCTTTATCTACTTAATTCCTGTAATTATGCTATTTGGTGTTACTGATACCTCTGTTCTTACTGCTGTGATTGTATATGCAACTATTCCTGCAACACGATATACTGTTGAAGGCTTAAGAAGTGTTCCTCAGTCGCTTCATGATGCCGCTTCTATGTCAGGAGTAACTAAATTACAAAGATGGATTAAAATTGAGCTGCCACTTGCATTTCCGCACATGATGCTTGGTATAAATCAAACGGTCGTATTTGCACTCTTTATGGTGATAATTGGTGCGTTGATAGGCACTGATGATCTAGGACAGTATATTTTAAAAGCATTATCGGACAAAAATGGGGTAGGTAACGGTCTATCCTTAGGACTTTGTGTCGCATTTATTGGGCTTACCGTGGACCACCTGATACGAACTTGGGCTGAAGGCAAGAAGAAGGAGTTGGGGTTATGAATAACCTTTCTGAGTTAAGGACTGTTGCTAACATCAAAACATTGGAGTGGGAACTTCTCGAACAAGCTGGCTTGCCAGGTGAGAAAGTCTGGTGGTATAATTTGAGCTATGATGCTGTGCTTGGCAGTGGGTCCTACCTATATAAGATGGAACCGGGCACTAGATCAAATCCTCATGAACATGCTGGGCCTGAGGAGTTCTTTATACTTGAAGGGGACCTAGTTGATAGTGACGGTTATACTTATAAAAAAGGTGATTTTGTTTCTCTCGCGGCTGGCTCACGACACAATAGTATGTCGCCAAGCGGATGTGTTATCGTTGTGACCCATCGGGGCAAAGTTATCGACTTGGACGAAAGTGACTTGTGATGGGACTAAGGCATAGGTTTGAACTTAATAATGAAAAATCAGGAGTTATAGTTCCTGGCATGCCAATTCTGCCTCACGGGGTGGAACGTCATATTATACCTGCTGGAGGTAGTCGTGGCATGAAGATCGATAAGGGAGATGAAATCTCTATCGTTGACCCACAAGGTTTACAGATGGGTGAAATGGTTTTCTTTGCACCGAATGGAGCTTCAGACGCGGGAATGATTGGTGCTAAGAGTAGGGGTCGTGCCGATCACATAATAAAAACGTTATCTTCTGGGGATCCATCTGGATTGAACGTTCTAAATGCTCTTCAATCTTCGGGGTTTGATATCTATAATTCTGACGCTGTCAGAGTTTTTGAAGATGGATCTCGAGCTGGTGACACGATGGATCTTTTTTCTTCGAGTGATGGGTTGCTCATTGTTGCTGCTCCTAGAGAAGAAATGATGCCTGAAGCTCAGAACACAAGTTCGGAGCTAATTGTTTATATACGCCGAATAATGCCCGGAGAGGCAAAAGGCGGGTTGGCCCCTCCTGATCCTCTAGCAAATCCTATAGTTGATATAAATATCCAACCAGGAAATGCCAAGAGTTTTCAGGTTAAAGCTGGTGAATACATTCAAATTTTAGATGTTCAGGGCCGTGAATGTTCAGATTTTCAGGCATTCAGTTTACGTGCTCTCGATAAAGGATTAGAGCGCGAAATCGACCCAACGACAACTCGAAGTTTAATGGGTTCCTTGTATCCAAAACCAGGTATTTTCTCGAAATATTGGACGTCTGATCAGGAGGCTCTTGTCGAAATTATTCAAGATACCTGTGGGCGACATGATACGTTTGGTTTAGCCTGTACTGCTCGATATTATGAAGATTTGGGTTATCCAGGCCATATCAATTGTTCAGACAATATGAATAAAGATCTTGCTAACTTTAATATTAGACCTCGGGGCGGTTGGCCAGCCATAAATTTCTTCTTTAATACAATTCTCGACGAGACTAATGCATTGAGTCTTGACGATCCGTGGTCCCGACCAGGGGATTATGTGATGTTAAAAGCCCTTACTGATCTTTTGTGCATATCTACTGGCTGTCCGTGTGATGTAGATGCTGCGAATGGCTGGAACCCAACTGATATACAAGTGCGGACTTACAAATCACAAGAAAACTTTAAGCGTTCTATCGGATGGCGTAAAACAGCGGAGGCTGAATTGGAAGAAACAAAAGAAACTGGGTTTCACACGAGCTTTGCCAAGCATTCAAGAAATTTTATTGAATATAATGGCTATTGGTTGGCAAATGATATGACCAATTTTGGGACCATAAAAGAATATTGGGCTTGTCGAGAAAAAGCAGTAATTATGGATTTATCGCCATTGAGAAAATATGAAGTGACAGGTCCAGACTCAAAAGAATTATTACAGCTTTGTCTAACGAGAAATATGGAAAAACTTTCAATAGGACAGGTGGCTTATACTGCAATGTGTTATGAGCATGGTGGAATGATAGATGATGGAACTATCTATCGTCTTGGAGAAAACAATTTTCGATGGGTTGGCGGTAATGATACAAGTGGACTGTGGCTAAGAGAACAAGCAGAGAAAAATAGTTTAAATGCTTGGGTCCGGAGCTCAACGGATCAATTGTGCAATGTCGCGATTCAAGGTCCTAGGAGTCGAGATATTTTAGATAAAATTTTTTGGACCCCACCAACGCAGCCTACAATGAAAGAATTGGAGTGGTTTAGATTTTCAGTTGCGCGGTTAAATGACTTTCATGGCCCTTCTTGTGTAATAAGTCGGACTGGGTATTCTGGAGAGCTGGGTTATGAAGTGTTTTGTCACCCGAAAGATGCCCAGGAAGTTTTTGATACAATTTGGGACGTTGGGGCAACATTTGGTATGGCCCCTTTAGGGCTCGAAGCATTAAATCTACTTCGAGTGGAAGCGGGTCTAATATTTGCTGGATATGAGTTTTCTGACCAGGTAAACCCTTTTGAGGCAGGAATTGGGTTTACAGTTCCATTAAAAACACAAACAGCTCAATTCATTGGACGGTCTGTTCTTGAAGAGAGAAAATTAAATCCTCAGAAGAAATTAGTAGGGTTAGTTGTTCAAGGTGGAACTCTACCTTCAACTGGAGACTGTATAAGAATTGGGAAAGCTCAGGTTGGTGAAATTACCTCTGCCGTAAAGTCACCCATTTTAGAAAAAACTATTGCTCTTGCACGTGTTGACATAGTTCATGCAGGAATTGGAACTAACCTGGAAATAGGTCAACTTGACGGACAACAAAAACGGCTAAAGGCAGAAATAGTTCCTTTTCCTCATTTTGATCCAAAAAAAGAAAGAGTAAGAGGTAATTATAGTTAGTCAAAGTGTTTTAGAGAGAACTACAATTTCAATTGATCCTTACTGGTGGGAAACTCAAGAAAAGCTTTCTCCTTCGAAATCATATTTACCAGAAAGTGTAGATGTCTTAGTTATTGGTGCAGGATATACTGGGCTCTCAGCTGGTATTGTGGCACGTGACTTAGGTGCTCAGACAGTCGTGGTTGATGCTGGTGAGCCAGGGAAAGGTGCGTCAACAAGAAATGGTGGTATGTTTGGTGCTCACCCAAGGGTAGGTTGGGACCAATTATCACAAAGCTTTGGTGTCGAAACTGCCAACCAAATCTTTAGAGAATCCTCCGAATCCCTAACTTTTGTTAAGGATATAATACGTACTGAAGAGATTGATTGCGATATAAATCCCTTCGGAAGAATTCAACTTGCATGGTCGCAAGACGACTTTGAAAAACAAAAGAAATTAGTTGCAGTTATAAAAGAAAAATCAAATGTTAAGGTAAAGATAATTCCAAGAACTGATTTGGATTATGAAATAAAGACAGATCGATACTATGGCGGAATATTATTTAAAGACCATTGTGGAATCAACCCAGCAAAACTGCATCGAGGCTTAATAAATTCTTTAAAGAAAAGGGAAGTGCCAATAATAGAAAATATGCCTGTTCTTTCAATAGAAAAAAATAATAATGGCTTCAAAGTTCATTTCCAAAACAAAGATATCTTTGCACGTAATGTAATCATGGCGACTAATGGTTATACCATTAATGACTTTAGTTGGTTTAAAAAAAGGGTAGTACCAATTCCTAGTTTTCTTATAGCCACAGAAGATCTTCCTCAGGAGTTACTTGAACACCTTATACCAAAGGGGCGGATGATGGTAGAAACGCGAGCACAATATAATTATTTCCGTGTTAGCCCTAATGGTAAAAAGATTATTTTCGGCGGTAGGGCTGCAATGAGGCCAATACCATTAAGGTTGGCAGCCGATAGGTTGAAAGCCTCGTTAGATGATATTTGGCCAGAGCTAAAAAACTACAAATTAACAAACGTATGGACTGGAAATACTGGTTACTCGTTTAATCATATTCCACATGTTGGAAATTATGATGGGATTAACTATGCTATGGGCTATTCAGGGTCAGGGACTGTTCTTGCTGCTTATCTAGGTGCTAAAGTTGCGTATAAAACGTTAAATGATTCTAGAGGTAAAACGGGATATTCTCAAACTAAACTGAAAACGAATTTATTTCATATTTTCGAGAAGCCTTATTTTTTATTTTTTGCAGATTTTTGGTATAAAAATATAATTGATCGTTGGCAGTCAAGGATCAAAAGAAAATAGGCTGCCCGAAGTGCAGCCTATTATTATCATTGTAGAAGTATAATGCTTTTCTACTTTTCTACCTCTTCATATTTTGATTTTTCAATGGCGTCACCCCAAAGCAAAACAACAATACAAATTATGATGCTGATGATTGTATAAAAGAAGGGCATCGTACCGCCCCATCCCATAAACATGGCACCATCTACAACGCTCCAGCTTGCTTCATTATATGGAAATCCCATTTTTTATCCTTTCATTAAATATTAAGTGCTTGGTGGTGCGGATACTGGAATGCCTTCCGGATATGCTGCTGCTCGAACTTTTACGGGGTCTAATCCTGCGAGTTCTACAGCTTCAGGTGTACGCAACATTCCCAGCCCACTTAATAGTAGTGAAACGACGTAGCCTGGAATAAAGCCGCATAAACCAAAAACAAGGGCTCCAACAATTTGTCCAAGTAATGAAATTGTTGCAACCTCTCCAGCAGCACCTTGTAGAGCTGGGTAACCTGATCCAAAAATACCTAAAGCGATAACTCCATAAAGCCCAATTGTTCCATGAACTGTTACTGCTCCAACAGCATCATCAATACCAAAACTTTCAAGTAAGGTTGCTGCTGGCTTTAGGATTAAACCTGCCACAAAAGCTACGATGAAGGTAATTGCTGGAAAGTAAATATCAAGGCCAGATGCTACAGAAATAATCCCAGCCAGAGCTCCCGACATCATCCAAAAAGGATCTCGCGTAACTATCCATGCTCCAATAATACCTCCGGATATCCCCATTAGGATATTAAATGATAGAGCTGATAAGTTCATAGGAGTTCCATAAATTGTGGCCCCAGTATTTGGAAACCAACTCCAGCCTTCCCCCGGAAGTATCATACAGGCCATCAAGAATCCCCAGAATCCAACTATAATCAGCATAAGGCCAGTGGTTGTTAGTGGAAGGTTGTGACCACTTAAATCATTAGCTGTTCCGTCGCTATTAAATTTACCAATTCGGGGACCTAAATTAAGCAAAACGCCTAAGGCAAAGAAACCGGCAACGGCGTGGACAAGTCCAGCGGCACCAAAATCGTGAACGCCAAATTGAGTTACAAGCCAACCGTCAGCGTGCCATCCCCAAGCGGCGGCGATGACCCACGCAAATGATCCAAGCACAATGGCTAAAATCACAAAGCCCACTGTTTGAATTCGCTCTATTACGGCGCCAGACATAATTGAAGCTGTCGTAGCAGCAAATAGTGCGAACGCCCCCCAAAAAACGCCAGATGCATTATCAGCAATATTTGGACCCATAAATTGGGCTGATTCACCCCAACCTAAGGCAATTGAGCTAGCATATTTTGCACCAGATATTTCCATTGGCCCCATTGATAGTGATAGACCAGTTGGAAATGCCCAATAGACCCACCATCCAAAAAACCAGAATGTTGGTATTACAAAGGCGAAGGCTAAGATGTTTTTTACACCTGATGAAAGCACATTTTTCATGCGCGATGCACCCATTTCGTAGGCTAAAAAGCCTGCGTGAATCAAAACCATTAGTGGTAATGTGAGATAGTAGTAGGCCTCTGCAAACATCGTGTTGGTAACGCCTGCTGCCGTTTCAATCTCAGTTAATCTTGCGGTTAATTCCGCGATTTGTTCTTCCATTGGTCCCCCTCCAATTTTGTTAGTTATCCATCCTTATACCAAATTTGTACAAATTTACCTAATAATTTATAAAAATTGAGCCAAAAGTGTACCAAAATGAAGAATAATCAAAATTAAATGTTTAAGTTAGGGTTGGAAATTCCTAGTGTATATCTTTGAAATTCTTTGAAAAATTTATTGCTTAGACAAACTATTCATTGTTACGATATATGCGTAGCATTTTTATCTAAAAGGAAAGAATAATGAGTATTGATCTTGAAGGTTTTGCCAAGGAAAAGGGCATAAAGTATTTTATGATAAGCTTTACGGATATCTTTGGTGCTCAGAGGGCAAAGCTAGTTCCGTCTCAGGCGATCAAAGAAATGCAAAGTGAGGGTGCTGGCTTTGCAGGGTTTGCAACATACTTAAACTTGACGCCTGCTCATCCAGATATGTTTGCTATTCCAGATGCTTCGTCAGTTATTCAACTACCTTGGAAAAAAGATGTCGCCTGGGTAGCTGCAGATTGTATCATGGATGGAAGTGTTGTCTCTCAGGCACCACGAAACGTGTTGAAGCATCAAGTTGCTATGGCTCAAAATAATGGGTTAAGAATAAAAACAGGAATTGAAGCTGAATTTTTTCTGATTTCAAAAGATGGTACAAAGATTTCTGATGACGCAGATTTAGCTGAAAAGCCATGTTATGATCAGCAGGCGTTGATGCGCCGTTACGATGTTATATCAGAAATATGTGACTATATGTTAGAACTTGGTTGGAATCCCTATCAGAATGATCACGAAGATGCCAATGGACAGTTTGAAATGAATTGGGAGTATGACGATGCATTAGTAACAGCTGATAAACACTCATTTTTTAAATTTATGGTGAAATCGGTTGCAGAAAAGCATGACCTTAGGGCTACTTTTATGCCAAAGCCTTTTCAGGGTCTTACTGGCAACGGTTGCCATTGCCATATTTCAGTTTGGGATTTGGATGGAAAAAAGAACGCATTTTCGGATGACTCAATGGAGTTTGGCTTGTCAGGTCATGGAAGATATTTCTTAGGCGGTCTTATGAAACATGCGTGTGGCTTTGTTGCTATAACCAATCCAACTGTGAATTCATATAAGCGACTGAATGCTCCACGTACAACCTCTGGAGCAACGTGGGCTCCAAATACAGTAACGTGGACTGGAAATAATCGAACTCACATGGTCCGTGTTCCTGCACCGGGTCGTTTTGAATTGAGATTGCCTGATGGCGCTGTAAACCCATACCTTCTTCAGGCTGTAATGCTGTCTGCAGGTCTGAGTGGTTTGAACACTAAGGCGGATCCTGGAAAGCACTATGATATTGATATGTATGCTGAGGGTCATTTATTAAAAGACGTGCCACTACTTCCACTTAATTTGTTGGATGCCCTGCGAGCATTTAATTTAGACGATAATTTAAAACAGTCTTTAGGGAATGAGTTTTCAGAGGCGTTTTTAAAACTTAAGCATGCAGAATGGAATTCATATACTGCTAATTTTTCTGATTGGGAGAAGGCCAATGCGCTAGACGTATAATGCCACAAGAATTATGATTTTATAAACTAGCCTGTTAAATATCCTTTGAGTGGTGAGAATTGTTAATAAAGAATGAGACAGAATGATCCAAAATGAGAGTCCACTTCTAGCCAATTCGATCTGGTCTGCAACATCTAATGGTTCAGTTCCATTTAAGAAGTTATCTTCAATAGAGCAGTATGATGTGGCAATCATTGGTGGAGGATTGTCTGGGGTTTCGGTTGCTTTTCATTGTGCTTTATTGGGCCTAAATGCATGTTTATTAGAGAAAGAGACGATAGGATGGGGAGCTTCAGGCCGCAATGGTGGGCAGGTTATTCCGGGTCTAAAAGAGTTACCTGAGGCCGTTATTGGGCATTTTGGCTTAGAAATGGGAAAAAAAGTAATTGCTCTCGCTGGCGGTGCACCAGATTACGTTTTCCAGTTGATTGAAAAATACAAAATAGATTGTTCCGCATCCCAAAATGGTTGGATTCAGGCATCCGTCAGTCGGAATGGATTAGATACGAATAAAAACCTCTTTCGGCAGTGGAAGGATCAAAATGCCCCAGTTGAACTGCTTTCAAAGTCAGCAATTCAATCATTAATTGGATCTCATACCTATTCTGGTGGAATACTTGACCAGCGGGGGGGGGGATTGCACCCGCTAAACTATGTAACTGGTTTGGCTCAAGCAGCTCAACAACGTGGGATATCAATTTATCAAAAATGTCCTGTGGTAGGAATTAAACAAAGAGGTGACTGTTATAAAATTGAATGCCCCAATGGCCAAATTCTTGCTGGAAAAGTGGTCTTAACCACGAATGCTTATGGAGACAGTATCAGTGAAACTAGAAATAAGAATGTAATTCCTGTTCAATCTGTGCAAGTAGCAACAGCACCACTTTCTGACAATATTTTAAAGACTATTTTACCTCAAGGGCAGGTTGTATCTGATACGCGTCGACTCCTAAAATATTTTAGGATTGCTGAAGATAGACGTTTGCTACTTGGTGGCCGGGGTGGGGTGTCCAATCGCGGTACTGCACGTCAAATTGAGGATCTGAAGCAATCTATGTCTGAAATGTTTCCCATAATTGGTGATGTGAAATATGATTACTCTTGGGGTGGTAATGTCGCTCTCACTCTTGATCATTACCCACAAATCTCTACGTTTGATAACGGGGTTATCTCACTATCAGGTTATAATGGTCGTGGTGTTGCTTTAACTACAGCTCTTGGTAAAGTTGTAGCGGAGTTCTTAAATAAGGTTCCTATCGAGGAATTAAATTTTCCAATAAAACGCTTGAAAACGATTCCTTTCTCTCAATTACATAATTTAGTATTACCTTTGGTGGCCTGGTATAAGAAATTATTAGATAATGTTGAAAGATAAAAAGAATTTAATGAGCTATTTTCTATTATTAGTTTGACTCCTCATGCCTAGGTGTGAATGCTTAGATTTATGAGATGCAAATAAGATGCAAATAACATACAAAAGTAAGTTTTTAATGGAGGAATAATGAGAAATATTAAACAAATCTTGTCCGTTGCACTAATGGGAACATTGACTTTCGGAGGTAATGCATTTGCCGAAGATAGTGTTCGAATAGTGTCGTGGGGTGGAGCCTATCAAAAAGGTCAGTCAATTGGTATATTTCAGCCTGCGGCTAAAGCAATGGGTATAACAGTAAAAGAAGATACCTACGGTGGCATATCTGATGTAAAACTTATGGTTAAATCAGGTGGTGATAAATTTGATATGTTTTCGAGTGGTGCGGGAAGTTGCGCATCTGGTGGAGCTGAGGGCGTATTAGAAAAACTTGACTATTCCATAATCGATGTAAGTAATCACATCCCTGGAACGTACTCAGACTACTGTGCTGGTGCAGATATCTTTTCAGTTGTTGCGGCATGGAATACTGATACCTATGGGGATAATGGGCCAAGAAGTTGGGCTGACTTCTATGACGTAGAGAAATTTCCGGGTACAAGAGCCATGCGAAGTAAAGTTGATGCGCAGCTAGAAACTGCTTTATTAGCAGATGGTGTTCCAATGTCAGAAGTTTATAATGTGTTAAGTACTGAAGAAGGCATGGACCGAGCACTTGATAAAATTCGATCAATTAAAGATCATATTGCAGTGTGGTGGACATCAGGCGCGATGCATGCCCAATTGATGAAAGATGGCGAAGTTGATATGACAACTGGTTGGAATGGTCGTTTTGACGTTGCAAAGAAAGATGGCGCAAACGTCGCTTATGATTATAAGACGGGTATCATGGATTGGGAAGGATATGGAATTCCTAAAGGTGCTAAGAATAAGGATCTTGGAATGAAGTATATCGCAGAAATGATGAAGCCTAAATATATGGCTGAATTTGTGAAGTATATTACTTATGGCCCAACAAATACGAAAGCGTATGAGGGGGGCTTAATTTCAGATGAGCTTGCAAGGTCCCTCCCTAGCCATCCTGACAACGCCAAGCACCAATTACTACTCAGCCAAGATTGGTATGCGAAGTACAGAACGATCGCTGCTGAAAAATACACAGAAATGATGACTGAGTAATAGTGATGAAGCAGGAGGGGTTTTCCCTCCTGCTGAGTATTTTGTGAGAAAGTATAATGAAATCGAGTTCGTTAAATATATCTATTAAGGATATTACTAAAACCTACGGTGACTTTTATGCCCTTAGGGATGTTAATCTTGATGTCACATCTGGAGAATTTCTGACGTTACTGGGTCCGTCGGGGTCTGGTAAAACGACCCTGTTAATGGCACTCGCTGGATTTACCAGTCCAGACTATGGCAGTATAAAGTTTGGTGAAGAGGAAGTCGTGTTAAAGCCACCTCATTTGCGAGATATCGGAATGGTATTTCAAAACTATGCCCTTTTCCCGCATATGAACGTTGAACAGAATGTCGGTTATCCTCAAAAACTTCGAGGCGTAAGTAAAATAGCAATGAAGGAAACTGTTGATGAAGCCTTAGCGACTGTAAAGCTCGATGGCCTAGGACATCGGGGCGTCAGTGAACTTTCTGGAGGACAGCGGCAAAGGGTAGCACTGGCTCGGGCTATTGTTTTTAAACCGAAAATTTTACTTATGGACGAGCCTTTATCGGCTCTTGATAAAAAGTTACGGGAAGAAATGCAAATTGAACTTAGGCATCTGCACGATAGCCTTAACATGACGACTGTCTATGTGACCCATGATCAAAAAGAAGCATTAACTATGTCAGACAGAATTGCAGTAATTAACGATGGTTCTTTAATGCAATTGGGGACACCAAATGAGATTTATAACAGTCCGAATAATGCCTTTATTGCTGATTTTATTGGTGAATCGAGCCTCATTTCTATAAAAGTTAAGGACCAGAAAGCCTATCTTGGAAAAGTGGAAATTTTAGTCAAGCATGCAGTCGAAAAAGATGGTGACTATCTACTAGTGGTGAGGCCTGAGAAATTATTAATATCAACAAAAAAAGAAAAGGACACGAATTTATTCTCTGGCATAGTCACTGAGTCGATCTTTCAGGGTGAAAGCCAGTTGTTGTTAGTACAGTTAGATCCTCATGAGTATGGCGACCAATCATTGCAAATGCGCATTGCAAATGGCAGTGATTTAAGTGGAAAAATTCCAATACTTGGCGAAAAAATATCGATAGGGCTTCGAAAGCTCGACAGTTTTCTAGTGAAATGATCCAATGACTATAATTAGTGAAAATGTAAATGAAGCGTCCTTGAAAAAATTAGATCGCAATGAGCGATTTAAATTATTTGGTTTAACGTTACCTTACTTAGGGCTAGTTTCGTGTTTGATTATTATTCCAATTGGATGGTTGTTTTATATGTCTTTCATTGGAAAAGATGGAAGTCTTTCGTTAGAAAACTACACTCGAATGCTCGATAGTAAAGCTTACATCAGAATATTTATTACTACATTTAAAATTAGTTTTTTGACGACTTTGATTTGTGCTGTGATTGGTTATCCTTTGACTTACTTTATGTCTCAGCTGCCAAAAAAATGGGCTGGGATTTGTATGATAGGTGTCCTCATTCCATTTTGGACAAGTTTATTAGTGAGAACTTATGCTTGGTTAGTTTTGTTACAAAAAAAAGGACTTTTGAATAATGTTTTGATTGACTTGGAGATAATCGCTGAGCCAATTAAATTTGTACATAATACATCGGGTACCCTTATAGGAATGGCCCACATCATGCTTCCGTTTTTGATATTACCACTGTATGCAAATATGCGCTCTATTGACAAAGATTGTGTGCGGGCTGCTGCGAGTCTTGGTGCAACGCCCTCAAGAGCATTTTGGACAGTATTTTTCCCACTTTCTATACCAGGTCTGCTAGCAGGACTTCTTATTGTCTTTGTCCTTTGCCTGGGTTTCTATGTCACTCCAGCCGTTCTTGGAGGTGGAAGAGTTATAATGGCGGCAATGAAAATTTCGAGCAACATAGAACTATATTTTAGCTGGGGCGCGGCCAGTGCCTTGGGAGTTGTACTTTTAGTAGTCACAATGGCAATTTTATTTTTAGCCTCTAAACTTGTGTCCATAGATCAGATAAGCGCAAGGAGCTAAAATATGAGTTTCTTTAATCAACATGTGTCTGAAACTCATATTCGATTAAAAGATAGACTATGGTTATATATAATTTCTTTTGTTGTCCTGTTTTTATTGATTGTTCCTTCACTGGTCGTTATCCCAATGTCATTTTCTGACAGTCAATACTTAGAGTTTCCTCCTAAAAATTGGTCTTTGAGATGGTATGAAAATTATTTTTCTTCTGGCCAAGTTGGAATGGGTTTTAACGATTGGATTGGTGCTACTTGGACCTCAGTAAAAGTCGCAGTATTAACTATATTTGTGGCAACCCCAATTGGAACTATGGCAGCATATGGATTGATTAACAGTGGTACCAAAGTGCGAACTATTTTATTTCCAATAATGATATCGCCTATGATGATCCCGGTCATATTAGTTGCAATTGGTCTTTTTTATTTTTATGTACAATTTAAGATGGTGAATAGTATTCTCGGTCTTGTGTTAGGTCATTCGCTTGTTGCAATGCCTCTTGTACTAATCATAGTTTTATCGGCTTTAAAAAATTATGATATGAACCAAGAAAAAGTAGCTCGCTCATTGGGAGCCTCACGGTTGAGAGCATTTTTTGAAATAACACTTCCGCAAATTAAGTTTTCAATTATTTCGGCATCATTAATCTCTTTCTTAACATCGTTTGATGAAGTTATTATCTCATTATTTGTAGCTGGTGGAGATAACTCGACTATTACGCGTGCAATGTTTCTAGCTTTGCGCGATCAAATTGATCCAACAATTGCTGCTATTTCTACCATATTAATTATAATTTCAACTGGCTTGCTTATTCTAGTCCAGCTTTTTGGTACCCAAAAGGATTAAGACGATTCTTGAGTTTGATTTAGTAATTGTTGGGGCTGGATCTTCGGGCTCTGTTATTGCGGGAACACTTGCCGAGAAAACTAATTTAAGTATTCTAGTCCTAGAGGCAGGCGGCAGTGACCTTCGGCCAGATATTAAAGTCCCAATAGGTTATGGGATGACCTTTTTTAATCCAAAAGTAAATTGGTGTTACGCCAGCACACCACAAAAGAACCTAAATGGGCGCAGTTTGTATATTCCTAGAGGAAAGGTTCTTGGAGGTTCTGCTTCCATTAATGCCATGGTTTATCTTCGTGGACAGAAGAATGATTTTGAAGATTGGGCTTCCTCTAGTGGCGAAGAGTTAGGATGGGATTCCGTTCGTTCTACGTATGAAGCTATTGAAGGCATACGAGACAATTTAGGCAAGAAAAAAGTTTATGTTTCTGATGTATCTAAAGACCATGAGTTAATGGTTCAAGACTTTATTAAATCAGGAAAACGTCTGGGTTTTAATCAAAAGCGGGACCTAAATGACGATAGTCCCGAAGGAATTGGTCATTATCCGATTAGTACTAATAATGGAATGCGATGGACTGCTTCAGATGGATTTCTAAAGCCCGCCATGCGGTTGGGAAATTTAACTGTTTTTAAGAACGCTCAGGTTACGAAGCTGATAACGAGTAATGGGCGGGTAACTGAAGTTGAATTTGTCAAGGGAAAGTCAGAACTCAAAAAAATTAAAACCCGGATTGGAGCTGTACTAACAGCGGGTGCAATTAATACTCCGCACCTTTTAATGTTATCCGGCATTGGCCCAGAAGAATCTCTAAAGAATAACGGAATAGAAATTGTTCATGCAGAAGAAAATATTGGTCAAAACCTTCAAGATCATCTTGGGATCGACTATCTTTATGAGTCAAATGCAGCCTCGCTTAATAGGGTCCTTGGAAGTTGGTCTGGGCGTATTAAGTCGGCCTTCAAATACCTAATTAACCGAAGCGGACCTTTCGCTTTAAGCGTGAACCAGGGGGGTGGTTTTGTGAATTGGAAAAGCCAAACTGGAGTTCCAAATATACAATTATATTTTAACCCTCTTACATATTCGATCAAGCGCAATCAAAAAAAACGCCAATTGTTAAAGACTGATAAATTTGATGGGTTTGCTATCGGATTTCAACCTTGTCGTCCTAAAAGCAGAGGGCAAGTAATGTTGAATTCTTCTGAACCGCGTGACCCGCTACTGATCGATATGAACTTTTTAGGAAATGACTCAGATCTTCATGATGTTAGAGCTGGTATTGAGTGCATTGAAAAACTTCTGGATAATAAAGAACTTAGAGACATTACTGTTAAAGAAAAATCAGTAGCCCTCGGTGGGAAAACTATGGAAGAAAAACTCGATGACTTTCGAAATAGATCCGTTTCTATCTACCATCTCTGCGGCACCTGTCGTATTGGAAATGATCCTCGTAAAGCACCAGTTTCTAATGAATTTAAATTACGGGGATTGAACAATTTGTGGGTCGCCGACGCTTCTTTATTTCCTAACGTTACGTCTGGAAATATTAATGCGCCAGTTATGATGCTTGCTGTTAAAGCCGCTGAGTCTATTTTTAAGCAATTGGGTAAAATATAAAAAATTTTAACTAGGATAAACAATAATGAGATTTAAAGTTGACCAAGAAATTAATATAAAAACGTTGGAAACTTTTACTACCAATTATGTGAGTGCGGTTCGGCTAACGATGGATGATGGAAGCCAAGGTTGGGGACAAATGTCGACCTATTGCTCTGACATAACAACTCAAATATTTCACCGACAGGTTGCACCCCATGTCTTGTCAAAAGTGTTTACCGATTTTGAAGATATTGGAAACCTTATTCTAGAGCGTGAACACAAGTTTCCAGGGTCATATATCCTCCGCGCTATAGCAGGTCTTGATACGGCTCTTTGGGATTGGCTTGGTCGTAAGAGTGAACTGCCAGTTACCTCTCTTATAGGAGGAAGCCCTGGAAAGGTGCCTGCCTATGCATCTTCAATGAAACGACATATTTCTCCTAAGGATGAAGCCAAACGATTTTCTAAATTAAGGGATGAGTTTGGCTTTCGAGCCTTTAAATTTCGGGTTGGCGCAGAATGTGGACGTGGGCTTGATGAGTGGCCAGGCCGAAGTGAAGAAATTATAGTGGAAGTCCCAAAATTGCTTGGCACTGGCGTTAAAACCATGGTCGATGCTAATAGTTGTTATTCGGCTGAGCAGGCGATCGATTTAGGTAAGAAAATGATTGATAATGGTGTGTCCCATTTTGAAGAGCCTTGCCCTTATTGGCTTCCAGAGGAGACAAAAAAAGTGACTGAAGCCTTGGAAATTGACGTAACGGGCGGAGAACAAGACTGTGACTTGCGGATATGGAAGGATATGATTGACAAAAAAATAGTTGATATCGTACAGCCAGATGTAATGTACATGGGCGGTTTGACCAGAAGCTTAGACGTCGCAAGGATGGCAGAACTCTCAGAGGTTATATGTACACCGCACACAGCAAACCTCTCATTAGTTACAGTCTGTACAATGCATTTTTTAAAAGCACTAAAAAATGGGGGAGAGTTTTTAGAGTTTTCCATTGAGGGTGAGGACTATTATCCTTGGCAAAAAAATATTTTTGCAAGCGACCCCTTCGCAGTGGAAAATGGTGATTTAACAATACATAACACTCCTGGCTGGGGAGTTGATTTTAATCAAACATGGCTTGATAAAGCTACTTATCAATGCTCATCTAAAAATGATTGAAAGTCAGTTATAGTTGGCTGCCCTTTAAAAAAGAAAACTTTACTTTTCTTACTTTTCTCTAAGGTACCTATTCATGAGGTAAATCATTGGAAGAAGTGAAGTAGGTGCTAAGGCGGATAGGGCAATTTCAAGGCCAAGATACTCCCCCATAAAGCCAATGAGTGGGGCACTAACTAAAAATGATGTAAAACTTACAAACGCGACTGTCGAAACATTCTTTTCTTTTGATCCTGGTTGGGAGGCTGCTAGTGTCATTGTCATTGGGTAGATATTTGCAATACCAGCTCCAACGAGTATCGCACCTGCTGAAGACAACAATATAGTTTCATTTTGAGCATAAATTAACATCCCAATAAGGCTAGATGCCATAGAGATCAAAATTGTATTGTTAGAGTTTAGCTTATTGATTATCTCGTCCCCAAAAAAGCGGCATAACGTCATACTCAAAGTAAAGCTACAAAAGATTATTCCAACACTAACTTGAGATAAACCTTGATAATCTCTTTTAAAAACTGCAGTCCACTCCATTAAGGCGCCCTCAAGGAGTAAGGCACCAAATGGAGTAATACACAATATGATTAATGAAGGTGACGGTAAGAAACTCGTTGCTCCTTTTATTTTTGATTGATTGTGAACAATCACATAATCTGGAAGAGAATTTGCTGCAATTACTGCTAAAATAACGATTAATGGAATAGTGGTGAGTTGTTGCGTTAAAAAGGATACCTTGAAAATTGACATAAAAGTTACTAAACCTCCTGCAATTAATGCCCCTATACTCCAGAATGAATGGAATCGAGACATCATGCGTCTTTTATATTCTTTTTCCATTTGAGCGGCGATTGCATTCATTGAGACTTCAGCTGCAGCGCAAACGACTCCAGAAGCGAAAAGAATTGCAGATAGAAATATAAAAGATTTAGCCATCGGTATTAAAGAAAAGATCCCTATAAATATTGATCCAAAATAGAGACAAGATTTTTTATTACCGGTCTTAGCAATAATTGCTGGAGCAATGAAGAAACCAATCAATACGCCAAATGGCTGCATAAATAAAGCAAAAGAGAGGTCTATTAGGCTCAGGCCTATTGTCGCTTTAACCTCTGGTATTCGAAGTAACCAGAGAGAAAGGCCTAACGACTGAGTAGCAAAAAAAAGTCTAAGTGCAATAATGGGGTTCATAATCATATATTTAGAGAGACTGAAACTTATGTTCAATTTTATGACTTCCGCACGGGTAAGTCTCCTTATTCTCAAACCTACAGAATGTATCTATAATTCTACAAACTGCGGTTCGTGACCGGTGAACACGAAAAAACTGGCAAGTTGAGTTAGCTTAAGGCCTAATGTTACATCATTTACAAGTGGATGGAAGTAAATACTATGGTCAGCCTGTAATTTATCCTCAAAAACTAGAGTGACGTCACTGGATCTATCATTTATGAGTGCCAGTGGACTCACCGCTCCCGGCCTAACGCCTAAAAATTGCCACAGGCGATCCGGACTGCCAAACGACAGGCGATCAGATTCAATCTTTGTATACAAAGTTTTTATATTAATCTCAGTATCTTGCTCTGCCACAAGCAAAAAATTCCTTTTCTTTTTATCACGTAAAAATAAGTTTTTAACGTGCATCCCATGCATTTGATCTTGGTGTTCTTTTGCTTCAGTGACCGTGAAAAGGGGTGGGTGCTCAAATCTCTCGTATGGAATATTAAGCTCATTAAGCTTTTGCATAAGGAATTCTGGTGCAGTTGGGAGGCTATTTTTAAATTTTGATGATGCGTCCATCAATCGAACCTTTTTAAATCTAAATCAGGTTTCCCAAGGATTTTAAAAGGTAATTTAAAACCCTTGGGTGATCTGTAATTCTTAGTTTTAATAAATTACTGCTGATGTACCATAAATGACTATAGCCCAAGCAATTGTAAAACCTATCGGAGCAAAATATCCCTCAGATGTGAGTTTTTCCCCTTCAATGGTTCTATATTCTGATTTTTCCACTGTCCAGTAGCCGACCAACACCGCGCAAACCGCTTGAAGAAACCCATATACAAAAAATACCCAATTCCCAGATATGCCAGTTAAAAGAAGATATATCCCCAATAAAACAACCGGAATTAAAAATGTTCCTGCAAACCTAATCATAAATGCACCCGATGGGTGTATTCCATACTTCTCAAGGAATTTTCCTGTTTGGAAAACCGTCGAATAGGCATAGTACGCTGTGCCAATTAAAATTACTATGTAAATGCCTAAATATATTACGCCATTAAATTCGTCTATCATTTTTTGCCTCATTTTTTTTTATAATTAAGTTTTAACTATAAAAACATAAATCTCAATATAAAAAAATAAAACTGATTAATAAAACTGATTAGTGATTATAAGTTGAATTTCTGATGTTTCTTGCAATGAAAAGGTTTCTTTGTTTTACTTACTATCAAGGTGTAAAGCCACTCCTCAAGTAAGGAAGAATTTTTTAGTTCCTGTGAGGGGTTAAAATGCGAATTGGAGAAAGAAATGAATGATGCGAGTAAAACTTCTGACAAATCAAAAAAAGTGTCAAAAAAGGTTTATGAGAAAGAGTTAGAGCGACTACAACTTGAACTTATTAAACTCCAGGAATGGGTCCGTCATTCAGGTGAAAGAATAGCAATAATTTTTGAGGGTCGTGATGCGGCTGGAAAAGGTGGGGTAATTAGTCGAATAAGTGCTCCTTTAAACCCTAGGTTTTGTCGAGTTGTCGCGTTAGGGACTCCGACTGAGCGTGAAACAACGCAATGGTACTTTCAAAGATATACCCAGCATCTGCCAGCAGCGGGGGAAATAGTGATTTTTGACCGTAGTTGGTATAACAGAGCTGGGGTTGAACGTGTCATGGGATTTTGTTCAGATACTCAGTATGAAAAGTTTTTGTCTGCATGCCCTCAATTTGAGAAATTACTTATAAACGATGGAATAAAGCTAATTAAATATTGGTTCTCGGTGAGTGACAATGAGCAAGAGAAGCGATTTCAAGACCGTGTCAGTAATCCCATGAAAAATTGGAAATTAAGCCCAATGGATTTAGAGGCCCGGAACAGATGGGTTGAATACAGCCAAGCTAAGGATGCGATGTTTTCTTATACTGATTCAGATGAAAGCCCCTGGTGGGTTGTCGATGGGGAAGAAAAACGAAATGCAAGACTTAATTGCATCGAGCATTTAATCAGTCAGTTCGACTATAGTGATGTAAAGAAAGCAAGTCTCGAATTACCAGCTCGTCGAGCTATACATAATTTGACGCGACCGCCAATGGACGCACAAAAATTTATACCGACGCCTTGGTAATTAATCTGTACTTACGGCAGTTCCCGTTATTGAAACCATAAGCATCTGATTGATGGATTCATAATCAATTTTTATTCCAACAATAGCATTCGCACCTAGGCTAGAGGCTTTTTGTGAGAGACTATTTTGTGCTTGCTGCCGTGCCTGATTTAGCTCTTGTTCATAGCCGCCTGATCGACCTCCTAAGAAGTCAGTAACTGATGAAAGCATATCAGTTATGAAGTTTGTGCCAATCACGACTTCGGCAGCAATAATACCGTGATAGGTTGTTATCTTTTGGCCTTCTATAGTGCTAGTAGTAGTTAATAGCATTTGTCCTCCTGACGAATTATTTTTTTATTCAAAACTTTAACAATTTAAATCATCGTGTCTAGTTTAGGTTTTATAACATACTGATTAAACAAAATAATTAGCACATACCTTTCATGGGCTATGATTTTTGAGGGTTTTGATGGTATCGGAGGAGGGACTTGAACCCCGACACGCGGATTATGATTCCGTTGGATATTTTATAAAAATAAAATAAAAACAATGATTTACATGTTTATTACTAAAAATGTCTAAGTCTATGTGTCTAACTTATTTATTAAATTGTAAAGTTTTAAGTGCTGCATTGGTGATCAATTATCCTATTCAATCAACCAATCAACCATCGGAGTTGAGGTATGTGTTATATCAATCCGGCTCCGGTAGGTTAAAAACCTTTTTATGTTTGGCAAGCAGCCAATCTTGTCACTGATAGTTGAGCAAATATGACAAGTGATTTTGGCAAGTTTCCTTTGTAATTACACCTTTTGTTTTATTGACAAAAGCCGATATCAAGTTCATTATACCTATAAGAAACTCAAGCTTTTCAGCCCTAAGCCGGTTTAACTCGTTCGAAAATTGTAGGGCTTTAACAAGCGAAAGAGGCGTTAAAATTATTATTAATCAATGGGAGTGAATTATGATTAGTAGACTGAAAAAATACACAACTGGAGCAAGTGTAACTTCGCTTGCTCTCACCCTTACCCTCGGTATTGGTCTGGGCATGGTCGGTCCAGCCTATGCCTTTCAAGGTGCACCGATGTTTGATGCAGCGGTAAGTTCTGGCGCGTTACCGGCGGTTGATGACCGTCTCCCGTCTGAACCGTTAGTGCAGGATGTGACTGACGGAATCGGTACTTATGGTGGAACATTGCGCCGTGGTTTTCTTGGGCCCTCGGATCACAATAACTATACACGTGTTGTGTATGATGCACTGGTGCGCCATGCACCCGATGGCGGGCAGGTTGTTCCGCACGTAGCCAAGGGATGGACGTCCAATGATGACTTCTCTCAATGGACGATAAATTTGCGAGCAGGCATGAAGTGGTCTGATGGTGCACCTTTAACCGCTGACGACATCATGTTCTGGTATGAATCGATCCTCGGCAATGCTGAGTTGATACCGTCAACACCTCTATGGATGCAGAATTCGGACGGGTCGGCGGCGAAAGTAGAAAAAATGAGCGACACCGCCGTTCGCTGGTCATACGATCAGCCCAACACTGCGTTCCTTCTTGCACTTGCTGGGCAGGATGGGGCCGATAAATCGATCCAGAATTTGGTGTTTGCGCCGGGTCACTATCTGAAACATTTCCACCCTGATTTTACAGATGATGCAGATTTGGATGCCAAGGTCAGCGCAGCTGGTTTTGACGTTTGGACACAATTATTTTCAGTCGAAGCGCTACCGCACCTTAGCGGCAATCGCCCAAGTACTGCGGCATGGGTTCCGGCAAATGGCAGTACTGTTGCTGACGATACCTTTGTGATTGAACGCAATCCTTACTACTTTGCAGTCGATGCCGAGGGTAATCAGCTGCCGTATATTGATACCGTAAAGTTCAAATTCTTTGCTGATAAGGAAACACTAAACCTTGCGGCAGTCGGCGGAGAGATCGATATGCAAGGCCGTCACCTGGCGATGAGTAACTTTCCAGTTTTGATGGAAAATTCTGACAAGGGCGGTTATCGTGTGATTACCTATCCGACATTTGGTGGTTCTGATGCGGTGCTCGTGTTCAACCAGACCTATACCAATGATGAAGCGATTGGTGACATCCTCCGCAACAAGGACTTCCGGATTGCGCTGTCGCATTCGATCGATCGTGATGCCATTAAAGAATTGGCGTTCTTGGGTATTGGTGAAGCCCGTCAGGGTGTTCCGGCACCATTCCATCCGTTCTATCCAGGTGACGAATATGCCTTCAAATACACGCAGATGGATACAACGATTTCCAATGACCTGCTGGATGGCATCGGCCTGACTGCACGCGACGGTGACGGGTACCGTGTGTTGCCAAATGGGGATCGTCTGGACATTGAAATCAGCGTTGTGCCTGCATTTGCAAGCTGGGCTGATATTGGTCAGCTTGTGGTGGAGGACTGGGCAGAAGTTGGAGTGCGTGCACACATTGAACTGCGCGAACGGACACCTCATTTTGCGATGCGGGCGTCCAATGACCTGCAAGTGGAAATCTGGAATGAAGACACCACTGGATTTCCGTTCAGCGGACAGCCAAACTTTGATCCTCGCAGCCAACCCAGTTTGACGCTGGCACCGTTGGTAGGCCAGTACATGCGCTCGGGGGGAAGTGAAGGTATGGCACCAACGCCGGAACTTCAGCGGATTATGGATATAATCGACGAAGCCAAACTTTCGGGACGTGACCGTCAGGTTGAGCTGGCTCAGGAATTGTTCAAGATCTGGGCTGATAACGTTTGGGAAATCGGCACCGTTGGTCTGACACCCATGGTTCAGGGAGTTGTAGTGGTTCATGCCGACCTGCGCAATGTTTCAGAGGTTGCTGGTAACGATTGGCCACTGCGGACACCGGGGAATACCCGTCCAGAGCAGTTCTACTACGCCAAGTAAATCGATGCAAAAAAGGTCTGGCACTGCTTTCATAGGTGGTGCCGGACCCAAAAAACCAACTCTAAATATTTGACTTTTTTACGCAGGAGTTGCAAAAATTCTAGGTAACATTCCTTGAGAGAGATCGTGCGATGTTAGCATTCATCCTGAAGCGACTGATGATCCTTCCGCTGCTGATGTTTGTTTTCTCGGTGCTGGCGTTCATACTGATTCAGGCCCCACCGGGCGATTTTGTCACCAGCTATGTGGCTGAACTGGCCGCGTCAGGATCTTCTGTAGACCAACTTCAGATCGATGCACTTCGTAAGCTATATGGTCTGGATCAACCCGCCTACATGCAGTACTTTAAATGGATTTGGAGAATGTTGCACGGTGATCTGGGGATATCGCTCGACTTTCAAAAACCGATTTCGGAACTTATTGGCCAGCGTTTGTTGCTTACAGTTTTGCTGGGATTAGCGACGCTGATATTCACATTTGCGGTTGCTTTGCCAATCGGAATTCTTTCAGCCACACGACAGTATTCATTTCTCGATTATTTCTTTACCGTGTTCAATTATGTTGGTGTTGCTACCCCAACATTTATGACAGCACTGATCCTAATGTGGCTGGCATTTTCGCAATTTGGTATCACGATTACTGGGTTGTTTTCGCCCGAGTTCGCCGACGAACGCTGGAGCTGGGCCAAAGTTGTCGATTTGGGTAAGCATATCTGGCTGCCGATGATCATATTGGGGTTGGATGGGACCGCGCGGCTGGCACGAATTCTGCGTGCCAATCTGCTAGATGAATTGAACAAACCCTATATGGAAATGGCCCGGGCCAAAGGCATGCCAGAATGGCGGCTTGTGCTGAAATATCCAGTGCGGCTGGCGTTGAACCCGCTAGTTTCCAGCCTAGGCTGGTATCTTCCGCTGATATTCTCGGGCAGTCTAATTGTGGCTACGGTGCTAAATCTGCCAACCATCGGCCCACTGCTGCTACGATCCCTGATCTCGCAAGATATGTTTTTGGCAGGAACCATTGTATTGACCTATTTTGGTCTGGCAGTGATCGGAACACTGTTGTCGGACATTCTGCTGGCCTGGCTTGATCCGCGCATCCGAATGGAGGAAGCGTGACATGAGTACCTCAACCACAGGTCCTGAAGAACTGGTAGATTTCGATGATGCCGTATCAGTAGCCCCGAACTGGAAACTTGTGTGGTGGCGTTTTAAAAAGCACCGACTGGCCTTTTATTCAAGTTTTATTGTTATTCTAATAGTGATAATTGCTGCTTTTCCTGGTTTTTTCAGCACCCAGGACCCGCATGAAAGCGTCACGCGCGGTTCATTCATGCCACCGCAAGGCATTCATATATGGGACAACGGGCCAGCGTTCTACGCCTATGCAGTAGTAGGCAAACGCAACCAGAGAACTCTGAAAATGGAATGGGTAGTGGATGAGGAAACTAAAGTTCCGCTGCGCCTTTTTGGTCGTGGATACGAATGGGAAGTTCTGGGCCTATTTAAATCCAAGATCCACCTTCTGGCGTTAAGTAATCCGGACGTAGACAAACCGATCCACCTTTTGGGCACTGATCGGTTGGGGCGTGATCAGTGGTCGCGGGTTTTGTATGGCACACAAGTGTCTTTGTCTATCGGCTTGCTAGCGGTGTTTCTGTCCACTGTGATCGGTATATTCCTAGGTGGTATTTCGGGGTATTTCGGTGGGTTGGCGGATATGATTATCCAGCGGGTCATTGAATTACTACAATCCATCCCGCCGATTCCAATCTGGTTGGCACTGTCAGCCTCATTGCCGCGTACTTGGTCGGTGACGCAGGGCTATATTGCCATTACTGCCATTCTCGCACTGATAACTTGGACGGGGCTAGCGCGTGAAGTGCGGGGCCGTTTTTTGGTACTGCGTGAAGAAGATTTCATTGTTGCAGCCAAAATGTCAGGTTGCAGTCAGATGCGTATCGTTTTTCGCCATATGGTGCCAACGCTTAGCAGTCATATTATCGCTGCGGTGACACTTGCGATCCCGGTGATGATCATCAATGAAACTTTTCTTAGCTTCCTTGGGCTTGGATTGCGCCCGCCCGCGATCAGTTGGGGCGTTCTGTTGCAAGAGGCACAAAACCTGCAATCGGTGGCACTCGCACCCTGGCTGATGTTGCCTGGTGTCGCTGTTATCGTCACTGTCATAGCACTTAATATTTTAGGGGACGGACTGCGTGATGCGGCTGACCCCTACCATTGAGCGCCGTCAGATTGGATCGGAGTCCTTTGTGAAAAATGAAACTATTCTTTCGGTCAAAGGCTTGAAAACCGAATTTGCTCTGGATGAAGGCACGGTCAAAGCTGTGGACGGGGTTTCCTTTGAGGTTGGTCGCGGACAAGTCATCGGTCTTGTTGGCGAAAGTGGGTGTGGCAAGAGCGTATCGATCAAATCCATCATGGGAATCATTCAAAAGCCCGGTAAAGTTGTGGAAGGTGAAATCCTCTTTCGTCCAAAGCAAGGCGAAAATATGGTGGATTTGCGCAATTATGACAACCGGGGCAAGGAAATGCGTAACATTCGTGGCAATGATATTGCCCTGATCCCTCAAGAACCAATGGCCGCCCTCAGCCCAGTTCATACCATCGGCAATCAGCTTGTCGAAGCGATTCGCTTGCACCGCAATATAAGCAAAAAACAGGCTGAAAAAGTCGCTGTTGAACGGATGAGGCAGGTGGGCGTGCCAAGCCCGGAGGAACGCATGGATGTCTATTCATGGCAGCTAAGTGGCGGTTTGCGCCAGCGCGTTATGATTGCGATGGCACTGATGTGTGATCCGCGTTTATTGATCGCAGATGAGCCGACAACCGCAATAGACGTAACCACACAAGCGCAGGTTCTCAGTCTGTTGCGCGAGTTACAAAGTGCTCAGGATTTGGCCATGATTTTCATCACTCATGATCTTGGGGTCGTGGCTCAAATTGCTGATTATGTGGTGGTAATGTATTTGGGTAAAGTTGTGGAACAGGGGACAGTAGACGACATTTTTTATAACCCCGCTCACCCTTATACCAAGGCTCTTCTGGCTTCAATCCCAACGATCCATACTCCGGCACGCGAAGAGTTGCCAACCATAGGCGGTTCGTTGCCTCATCCGCTCAATCGACCTACGGGTTGCCCGTTTTATCCACGCTGCACCGCATTTATTCCTGGAACATGCGATAAAACTCCGCCAACCGTGACCAATATAAGCGCTCAGCATTCGGTGAGCTGTTTTTTGCATTCCGAAAAAGTGATGGATACGCAATGACAGAGAATTTGCGCCCTGATGAGAAGTCATTGTTATTGGAAGTCAAAGGTTTGACTAAGTTTTTTCCCATCCGTAGCAAGGGATTGCGCCGTAAAGTAATCGGTCAGGTCCAAGCCGTTGATGATGTGAGTTTTAAAATATTCGAAGGTGAAACCCTGGGCTTGGTTGGTGAAAGTGGATGTGGCAAGACTACTACCGCGCGCTGTATTATGCGTGCCTTGGACCCTACGCGCGGCGAAATTTTGTTCAGCCAATCTGATCAAAAAACTGTAGATATTGCTGCCCTTAGTCATCGGCAAATGTTCCCACTGCGCCGCGACATTCAGATGATCTTTCAGGATCCGTACGCTTCGCTGAACCCGCGCATGAATATTCTAGATATCATCGGTGAGTCACTACTGGTTATTGGCGGTATGAAAGACCGCGCCGAACGTAGTAAGCGGGTCGCTGAATTATTGAAACTGGTTGGATTGCGCCCAGAATACATGCAAAGGTTTCCCCATGCGTTTAGCGGTGGCCAACGCCAGCGTATCGTCATTGCGCGTGCTTTGGCGCTGAACCCGCGCCTTATTGTGGCCGACGAACCGGTTTCGGCCCTTGACGTATCGGTGCAGGCTCAGGTTCTGAACTTGATGCTGAAACTTCAGCAAGAACTGAACCTGACCTACCTGTTTGTCGCCCATGATCTAAGCGTTGTGAAACATTTCTGTGACCGAGTGGCAGTGATGTATTTGGGTAAAATCGTAGAACTGGCTTCAACAACATCTCTGTTTGAAGTACCCATGCACCCTTACACCAAGGCCCTTATGGGTGCTGTGCCCGAGGCTGACCCACGGCGTAAGGCGGCGATGGTTCCGTTGATTGGGGAAGTTCCAAGCCCTGCAAACCCGCCCTCCGGGTGTCATTTTCATACACGCTGTCCCCACGCCACAGAGCTGTGTAAAACAACCATGCCAACGCTTGAGGAAATTAGGTCAGGGCAATTTGTGCGCTGTCACCGTGCGGCGGAACTGGCCGCAGTCTAAAACGTTATGCGGCTTTTCTAGTCGTTCCTTTAAAATAAAAATACTCCGTAGCTAACTAATGGCAAAGTGCAGGAATAAGGCTGTACAATTCAGCTAACCTGCACATGCGTCAAGTAAGGTAATAACCTGGAAAACCCTGCTGTTTAAAATCGTCTAGCAGTTCGTGCCCGTGATCTGGACGGAATGGTATATCGGCGTCCATCCGTCAAACGATACGGCGGCGGGCTTCTTAGTCCAGCAGAAACTTGACCAACGCCACCATATCCGTATCACCATCAAGATGTGCCGCCTCTTTAAAAGAGCCGTCTGGTTCCCGCCTGATATTACGCAAATGTGTAAAGTGGATGCGATCAGCGAACCGGCTCGGAATTTCAGGTAAGTCGTTTGCTGGGTTAGCTCCGAATGAACCACTACACAAGGTCAGGCCGTTGGTTAAGCTGTCATGTTGATCCAGAATGTTGAGTGGGGGATCGTCAGGATGTACATACTTAATTCGTCTGCTGTAGGAAATGATTTCCATAAGGAAACGGGCGAAATTAGCGCGTAGTTTGCTCGACTGATCCTCTGGTATTCGCCCAGAGCTTTTTGCAAACCGTCGATTGAGTAACTCGTATAGGCACCGGCCAACCCTACCATGATGCTGGTCAGCAGTGTGCTGCGATCTTCTTGGGTTGAACTGGAAAACCATTTTTTCCTTGCAGCACAAACATCCGGCGTATAATCGTTTTTGGCGTTCTCGCGCCCCGGTATATGGATTTCAAACGCGGCCATATGGGGGGCAAAAACTGTACCGCCATGCCACCACCCTGCACAGGAGAGCCAAGCAAGGTTTTGGTCCAATCCCATAGCGGCATGAAATTGTAACATACTGCCATTACACCGCATTCAGCTAGATTGCTCAGTGTGATTGGCGGTAGTTGCCGAACACCCTGTCAAGATCGCCTTATTCGCGTTTGATATCTTCGTGAACCGGCAGGCTCTCGGTTAAAATCCAGTTAGGACCAAGGTCGGGACGCTACCCAATCAAGGATTGATGAGTACGAATGTCACCGACAGTTCTGACCTCACCATAACGGATTTTGTGCAGAGCCGTTATGATGCCGTTGGCACGGGTCTGGGCCACCTCAGGCAATGTGATCGTATTAAGCGGACCATACCAGTGCCAACTTTCAATCATTGAAATAATTCCTTAGCACAGGCCTGCGCACCGTGTTTACTCAAGCTTGAAAAAGCCTGGTACAACGCGTTTTGAAACAACGGATTTATCGCCAGAGACTCTGGGAATATCTCGCGGAGTGAGAGTAGGGCATCAACCTTTGCCACCGCGTCTTTGCCGGAATCACTCAGAGATTTCAACAGTTCCGCCAGAGGGTCTTGGACATCTATTACCTGCCCGGTTTCATCCACTGCCCCGACGTAGTGCATCCACGCCGCCACGGCCAAAACCAGTCCTGGACTTGCACGCTCGGCGGCCAAATTTTCCGCAATTGTTCCTAGAATTCGCTGTGGAAGTTTCTGAGATCCATCCATCGCAATTTGCCACGTCAGATGCCGGATAGCCGGATTGGAATAGCGTTCAAACAATGCCCGTGTATAGTCTGGCAGGTTAGCACCCTCGGGCGGGTTAAGACTGGGGATGATTTCTGCTGACCAAAGACGCTGGCAGTACCGGGCAAAGTCGGGGTTGGAAACCGTGTCGAATATGGTCTCATGCCCGGCTAGATATCCCAGATAAGCTAGTGAAGAATGGGTACCATTAAGGCACCGCAGTTTCATACGCTCAAATGCGGTAACATCGTCCACCATCTGTGCACCTGCAGCCGCAAAATCGGGGCGCTCTTTGTTCACAAAATCATCTTCAATCACCCATTGGCGAAACGGTT
>Ga0209425_10000042_pt1 | contig 130823 bp, 122 predicted proteins | sample COG_05_FD_184749 | JGI IMG/M metagenome (GOLD analysis project Ga0209425, IMG submission 184749) | Pelagic Microbial community sample from North Sea - COGITO 998_met_05 (SPAdes) (version 2) | ecosystem: Environmental > Aquatic > Marine > Neritic zone/Coastal water | place: Helgoland, sampling...
GCCGCCCATGGGGTTGATTTTCTCTTTGCGGTATAACTCCATCATGGCTTGCGATTGCTTTTGCTTGTCGTCCCCGTGCTCCTCGCGAATGGTCTGCATTTTTGGTTGCACTTTGCGCATTTTAGCCATGGATCGATAGCTGGTCGCAGAGAGTTTAAAAAAGGCACCTTTGACCAGCACGGTTAATAAAATAATGGCGAGCCCCCAATTACCGACAAAGGACTGTATGTTCGTCAGCAACCAAAATAATGGCTGGGCGATCCACCATAGCCAACCGTAATCAATGGTTAAATCTAAATGAGGAGACACTTCTGCTAGAGCGTATTGGTCTTTGGGTCCCACATAAAACTGGGTTGAGTAATGGCCGATTTGGCCTGGATCAACAATGACGGGAGGGCTCGTAAATCCCGCTATATTAAAGCCCGCTTGGGTTTGGCGCGTAAAGTAGTTGTGCGTTTGGTCAGATGCAGGGATCCAAGCACTTAAAAAATAGTGCTGCATCATAGCAATCCAACCCCCGCTCTGCGCTAATTTCCAAGGTTCATCAGCAATGTCATCAAAACTGAATTTTTTAAAGCGGTCTTCAGGCGTGGTGGTTGCTGCTCCCAAAAAGGGTTGCATACCAAAACCACTGGTATCCGCAGCAGGCGGCAAGCTGCTATCGCGCTTTAACTGCGCAAAGGGGACAGCCTCCCACCGGCGAGCGCTATTATTTTCGATGGCATAAGAAACATCGATCACATAACTGCCCGGCGTGAAGGTAAAGGTTTTAGTAACACTGATGCGCGGCTCAACATCAATAGCGGTTAACACGACGGCCACGGCCTCATCGTTACGCGGTATGTAGGTGTCTTTGTCGCTGGAATAAATAGCCCGTTCAGGTACGTCGAATCCGTCGCGGCCAACAAAGCCGCTTTGGGCGACATAGGTTCGCGTGTTATTGGCTTCTAAAATGACAAACGGGAGGTCTGGGTTATCGAGGTTGTCAGGAAACCTTGGCAACGCCGCTTCTACTATATCGCCGCCGACCCTGTCGATAACCACTTGAAGGGTATCCGTAGTCACCGTGATCAGTGAAACAGACCGCTGATCTTCCAGCGTTGTGGCATCTTTTCGATCGGTAATATCAACGGTGGGGAGCTCGTCGGGTGCCGTGGTGCTTGGGGTGTTGGGAGGGGTTGGCAGCACCGATGTTGACAGTGACGCGGGTGGCCGTGTCTCAGCCAAGCGAACCCGATCCTCAACGTGGCCATTGTCTGCTGTGAAAGTGGTCCATTCACTGAGCAGCATGATGGCGAGGGCTGCGCTTGCGGCGATCAACAAGTAACGCTGGATATCCATAAAAAGTCAGTCTAGTCGAGGTGATTGTGGGTGGTGCATTATTGTTCCGGTACCGGATCATACCCGCCTTCGTGCCAAGGATGACACCTGCTCAATCGTTTTACCCCCAACCACGTCCCTTTTAGCGCACCAAACCGTTCGATGGCGCTTTGGGTGTACTGTGAGCAGGTGGGCTCAAAACGGCAGTTTCGCCCAATCCAAGGGCTGAATAGCAGCCGGTAGAGTTTAATCAACCGGATCAAACCGTGCTGCACTACCTGTCCGACTTTTTTCAATAGCGCTTTCATGGGTGGGCAGCGACGGTGTCTAGCTTCGCCCACAGTTGCTGCAGATGATAACGAATCTCGCTGTTGCTTAAGTCGGCAATGCCTTTGCGTGCCATGAATATAGTGTCTTTGGTTTGGGTTTGGGGGTGGCGTCGAAAGTGCTCTCGGACTAAGCGTTTGACGCGGTTGCGATCGACAGCTGAGCGGACATTTTTTTTGGCAACAATTAATCCAAGCCGCGAATGGTGAGGGCCTGAGTGTGGCAACGCCAATAGTAACGCGTAGCGGTTAGAGGCTTTCTTCTCGCTATGATTAAAAACGTTGCTGTAGTCTTCCTTGGTGAGAAGCCGAGAGCGAGTAGAAAAAAACTGTCTCAAGGTGTGCAACGGCTGCTCCTACCGCTTTCAGTGTGGCGGTCAGCGCTTACGCTGAGAGCTGGCGGCGACCACGTGCGCGTCGACGCGCTAAAATCTGGCGTCCACCTTTGGTGGCCATGCGTGCGCGGAAACCGTGAGTGCGCTTGCGCTTAATAACGCTCGGCTGAAAAGTACGCTTCATGTCAACATCCTGTTCATTCGGTGGATAAAGATAAAGGGCGCGGAGTATAGTGATTTGCGCAGGGGCTGACAAGCTTTTGCGGGGTTCGATGGATTATTGAGTAAAAAGATAAAAAAACGCTGTGTTAGTGTTCACTATTCCTATGATGCATATAAATAAAATGTGTCTGCGCCCAGAAGGTGTCCAAATACGTTAATAATCGGGGGCTTTAAACTAGTTGTCCACAGATTATACAGAGTTGTTAATAACTCGACTATTGCGCTTTGTACACACTTGCGTTAGTGAAATTATTTCGAGCTAAGTGGTTGTTTTTATGATGGAAAAAAATGTTTGAAACAAGAAGTTTTTTGTGGATAACTACGAGGGTCTGCACGTTCATAGCCACCCTTACATGGGCCGTCATAATCTCGGCTCTATGCGTGCAGTAACCGACAGTTCGGAGAGTCACAGCAGTGAGCGTAGAAGTACAATACGATGGTTGGCAATACTGCCTAACCCGGTTACGGGGCGAGATTCCGCTACAACAATTTAATACCTGGATTCGACCTTTAAAGGTCGTGAGTGCTGGTGATAGTCTTGTATTGGCCGCGCCTAATCGATTTATTCGCGATTTTGTTGAGACGAAATATGGCGATTTAATTGGTGAGTTTTTTAGCGATGTGGCGACCACGCAGATGCAGTCGGTGTCGTTGGTGGTGTCTGAGCATGACACGCCCGCCATGGTGACAGCAGAGGGCCCTTCCCCCAGTCACCTGCAAGCGCGAGCCATTCCGGAGCTGACCAATATCCCCGATATCCCCGATATCGCCGCACAAGCCAGGGCGCAGGTTAACCGGGCACCGATAAACCCGGTGAATAATCGTCCGGGTAACCGCCGTCATCAAACCCCTGCCGCGCACACTCCAAGGCATCAACATAACCTCGTAGACGGGTATACCTTTCAAAGTTTTGTAGAGGGTAAAAGCAATCAACTGGCGCTAGCGGCTGCACAGCAAGTGGCGGAAAACCCGGGTGATTCATATAATCCGTTGTTTTTATATGGCGGTGTAGGCTTGGGGAAAACACACTTGATGCATGCGGTGGGCAACGCTTTGCGGCAGCAAAACCCGCAGGCAAATATCGTCTATTTGCACTCGGAGCGCTTTGTCGCCGACATGGTTAAGGCGTTGCAGTTGAACGCGATTAGCGATTTCAAACGGTATTACCGATCGGTCGACGCGCTGTTGATTGATGACATTCAGTTTTTCGCCAATAAAGATCGGTCTCAAGAGGAGTTTTTTCATACGTTTAATGCGCTGCTTGAAGGTGGCCAGCAGATGATTTTGACCTGTGATCGCTATCCGAAGGAGATTGACGGCTTAGAGGAGCGGTTAAAGTCTCGCTTTGGATGGGGTTTAACTGTGGCTGTAGAGCCTCCAGAGCTAGAGACCCGCGCGGCTATTTTGATGAAGAAGGCCGAGCAATCGAATATGGATTTGTCGCCAGAGGCGGCTTTTTTTATTGCCCAACGGATTCGCTCAAATGTTCGGGAGCTAGAGGGTGCCCTCAAGCGCGTGATCGCAAGCGCAAGGTTTACCGGCAAACCGGTGGATATTGATCTTATTAAAGATAGCCTCAAGGATTTGCTGGCCTTGCAGGACCGGCAGATAAGCCTCGATAATATTAAAAAAATCGTCGCCGAGTACTATAAAATCAAGGGGGCTGACTTATTATCGAAGCGTCGCAGTCGCTCTATTGCTCGACCCAGACAGATGGCAATGGCGTTGGCCAAAGAGCTCACCAATCATAGTTTGCCCGAAATTGGCGACAGCTTTGGCGGCAGAGACCACACGACAGTGCTCCATGGTTGTCGTAAGATAAAGGAATTGCGCGAAACCAGTTCGGATATTCGTGAGGACTACAAGAATTTGTTGCGCTCGTTGACCACCTGAGGTCGTTTCGGTGGGTGCGGGCAGCAGCATGGCTAGGAGCAAATAACAAAATGAAATTCAACATTTCTAGAGACGCATTACTGAAACCACTCAATCTTGTTGCGGGGGTGGTTGAGCGGCGTCAAACGCTCCCCATATTGTCAAATGTCCTGTTGAGCTTGGAGGGCGGCGAATTGGCTTTGACCGGCACCGATTTGGAGGTGGAGCTGGTCGGCAGGGTGTCGGTGTCTGGCGCCAGTGTCGATGGTGATATTACCGTGCCGGCGCGAAAACTGGTCGATATCTGTAAATCCTTGCCAGACGGTTCTGAAATAGAATTTAGTCTCGAGGCTGGCAAAGCGACGGTTAAAGCGGGCCGTAGCCGGTTTACGTTGTCGACGCTGCCGGCCTCTGAATTTCCGTCGGTCGACGAATCCCCCGGTGAGTTGTCCTTGGAGATCTCCCAGGCCAGTGTAAAGCGATTAATCGAGCGCACTGCTTTTGCGATGGCTCAGCAAGATGTTCGCTACTATTTAAACGGCATGTTGCTAGAGATTCGCTCGGGGCGGTTGCGCATGGTGGCGACTGATGGGCACCGATTGGCGCTATGCACAGCGCCTGATCCTGTCGATGCGGGAGACGCCGCCGTGATTATTCCTCGCAAGGGGGTGCTTGAACTCGCTCGACTGCTCGAAGGTGAAGAAAGCATTCGGCTCGTTATCGGCAGTAACCACGTGCGAGCAGTCAACACCCAATACACGTTCACGTCTAAGCTTGTCGATGGCAAGTTCCCCGAGTACGAGCGGGTATTGCCTAAATCCCCTGACAAGTCTGTCGTGGGCGATCGCCTCGCACTCAAGCAAGCATTTACTCGCACCGCGATTTTATCCAACGAAAAGTACCGTGGCGTGCGGCTAAAGCTGTCAAACGACACCTTGGAAATTACCGCTAACAACCCTGAGCAAGAGCAGGCGGAAGAGATGGTAAGTATTGATTATCAGGGCGCCGAATTAGAGGTGGGATTTAATGTGAGCTACCTACTGGATGTGTTGTCGGTGCTCAATGGCAGTCAAGTGCGGTTGTCCTTGGCTGATTCGGCCAGCAGCGCGTTACTGGAGGAGGCCGAGGCGGGTGATTCCTTGTACGTTGTTATGCCTATGCGGCTTTAGCGCCACCTCTGCCTGTTCGCGCGGTGACCTTGGAAGGTGGTTCAGTGCATGTGCTCAGCGCCAGCGTCTCTGGCATTCGTAACTTATCTCCCACAGCGCTGTCTTTTCATCCCCAGGGCAATTTGTTGTTTGGCTTGAACGGTAGTGGTAAGACAAGCTTTTTGGAGTCGCTGCACTTGCTGGCGGTGGGGCGATCTTTCCGAAACGCGTCGATTCGACCGGTAATCAGCCATGACTGCGACACCTGCCTAGTCACGGCAAAGATCAACAAGGCTGGCAAGGTGCATAACTTAGGTATGGAGCGCCATCGCAATGGTGAGTCCGTTTTGCGCATAGATGCCCACAACGTAGCGGCGCGGTCGTCTTTAGCAGCGCTACTGCCGGTGGTGATGTTGGACACTGAAGGGCTTGCACTGATATTTGATGGTCCCGATAACCGTCGGCGCTATGTCGACGGCACTTTGTTCCACGTGGAACCGTCTTTTTTAGCGGTTTGGCGGCGATACCAAAGGGCATTGAAGCAGCGTAATGCGGGGCTTAAGCGTGCTATCATCTCCAACGATGAAGCGTGGCTGTTTGATTTGGCACGCGCCGGGGAGAGCTTGACAAACAGCCGCCGCCAACTAGTCGCGCGGTTGGCCGAGACTTTCCAAGATATGGCGTCGACGCTGAGCCCGGCACTGGCCGGCATTGAGCTCATCTTTAAGCAGGGCTGGGACCAACAGGTTGCGCTCCAAGAGGCACTAACCTCGGGGCGAGACGATGACATTCGGCGTGGCTTTACCCAGGCAGGCCCCCACCGAGCGGATCTGCGACTGCGCATGAATGGACGTGCGGCTGCGGAAACCTTGTCGCGAGGACAGGCGAAGCTGGTGGTCGCTGCGTTAAAGCTTGCCCAGGGGCAGGTGTTAACCGACTACTTGGGTTTTCCACCCGTGTACTTGGTGGACGATATTACGGCTGAATTGGACGAAAGCCATGCGGCGCGAGTATGTGAGGTGTTGCAGGGCCAAGGAGGCCAGGTGTTTATTGCGGCGGTGGAGGCGGAGGAGTTAACCCGGTTTTGGCTAGGTGAGGCGCACAGCTTGTTCCACGTGGAACAGGGCAGAATTACAACATTGACTTGAATCGCAAAGGATTCATCCATTAAACGGATACGACAATGACAGATAATGATACCAATACCCCACAGGGGGAATACGACTCTTCAAGCATTAAGGTCTTAAAGGGTCTAGACGCGGTACGCAAGCGACCCGGCATGTATATCGGTGATACCGACGACGGCACGGGCTTGCATCATATGGTGTTTGAAATTGTTGACAACTCCATTGATGAGGCGTTGGCGGGTCACTGTAGCCAAATTGATATTGTCATTCACCCCGACGAATCCGTCACTGTGTCCGACGATGGGCGAGGCGTCCCCACAGAGGTGCACGAAGAGGGAGTGTCTGCGGCGGAAGTCATTATGACGGTGCTACATGCAGGCGGTAAGTTTGATGATAATACCTACAAAGTCTCTGGCGGTTTGCACGGGGTGGGCGTGTCTGTTGTCAACGCGTTGTCGGAGCATTTGCAGTTAACCATAAGGCGCCAGGGTAAGCTGCATGAACAAATTTATCGCCATGGTGTGCCCGTTGCACCTTTAGCTGTGGTGGGTGAAACGGATAGCACCGGCACGTCGGTGCGGTTTAAGCCATCGCCCGAAACGTTCACCAACATTGAATTTCATTTTGATATATTGGGGAAACGGCTGCGCGAGCTGGCGTTTTTAAATAGCGGGGTAAAGATCGTGCTCTCCGATGAGCGCTCGGGTAAGAGCGAAATTTACTGTTATGATGGGGGTTTGAGGGCGTTTGTTGATTATTTAAATCACGGCAAAACGACCATGAACCGCGCGTTTCACTTCCAAGATGATGTCGAGGGCGGGGTGGGCGTTGAGATAGCGCTGCAGTGGAACGATAGTTTTGCGGAAAATATTTTCTGTTACACCAATAACATACCGCAACGTGATGGCGGCGCCCACTTAGCTGGGTTTCGGGCCGCCCTGACTCGCTCCTTGAACGCTTACATTGAGCGCGAAGGCCTAGCGAAGAAAGCCAAGGTCAATACCACCGGTGATGACGCCCGCGAGGGGCTGACCGCGATTGTCTCAGTGAAAGTGCCCGACCCAAAATTTTCTTCTCAGACCAAGGACAAGTTGGTATCTAGCGAAGTAAAAACTGCGGTTGAACAGGCAATGGCGGCCCGTTTTAATGAGTATCTCTTGGAAAGCCCCCAAGATGCCAAGCAGGTGGTCGGCAAGATGCTTGACGCCGCGCGGGCTAGAGAGGCCGCCCGCAAAGCGCGAGAGATGACGCGTCGCAAAGGGGCGCTAGATATTGCCGGTTTACCCGGTAAACTGGCTGATTGCCAAGAGCGAGATCCCGCCTTGTGCGAGCTTTATTTGGTGGAGGGCGACTCAGCGGGCGGCTCGGCAAAGCAGGGACGTAACCGTAAATTCCAGGCGATTCTACCGCTTAAAGGCAAGATCCTTAACGTCGAAAAAGCCCGGTTTGACAAAATGTTGGGCTCTGCGGAAGTCGGCACCATTGTCACGGCCCTCGGGTGCGGCATTGGTAAAGATGAATTCAATCCCGACAAGCTGCGCTATCACAGCGTTATTATAATGACCGACGCCGATGTGGACGGTTCACACATCCGGACGCTGCTATTAACCTTCTTTTTCCGTCAGATGCGAGAACTGTTGGAGCGAGGCCATATCTATATAGCTCAGCCACCGTTGTACAAATTAACCCGGGGTAAAAATAGCCAATACCTCAAAGATGAGCCCGCCTTCGAACAATACCTCACGCAAAATGCCATTGACGGAGCCTCCTTACATGTCAATGCTGATGCGCCGGGTATCGCTGGTCAGGGGTTGGCTGATTTGATTGCCCAGTATCAAGCGGTTGAGCATACGGTCAATCGCTTGTCACGTATTTACCCGCCCCTCGTACTGTGGCAACTCCCCTATATACCCGCGCTGAGCATTGAGCAACTTGCTGATGAACGGCAAGTGAAGGGGTTCGCTGATGCTCTAAGTGAGCGCTTACTATTGGTATCAGATAAGCGCACTAGCTATTCTGTTTACGTATCCCAGGATCCAGAACGGGGTCATTTTTACCCAGTCGTTCGTCAAACGTCCCATAGTTTGGCCACTGATATCGCGCTTCAACACGACTACTTTGCCAGCAAGGAATATGCTGCCATGGTGGCGCTGGGCAGCTCAATAAACGGCTTAATAGAGCCCGGCGGTTACTTTAAGCGCGGTGAAAAAATCGTTGAAACCGAAGATTTTGCCAAAGGTCTTGCATGGTTATTAGTCGAGGCACGCAAAGGGGTGTCGGTGCAGCGGTATAAGGGGTTGGGCGAGATGAATCCGTCTCAACTCTGGGAGACCACCATGGATCCGGACGTTCGACGCATGCTAAAGGTAACGATTGACGATGCGATTTTAGCCGACCAAATGTTTACGACCTTGATGGGGGATGACGTTGAGCCCCGCCGGGAGTTCATTGAAGCCAACGCGCTGGCCGTTGAAAATCTCGACGTCTGATACGTGCCCTTGGGCGTGTTGATGAAGAATGCGGGGGTGCTCGTTCTCTCAACGTTGATTGCTGTCCCCAGAGGGTTCAGCGGGTAGGGGCTTTAGGGTTTGTTCTAGCGGGTCACTGCCGAGGTCCTCGGTAATCGTCGCCAGCTCTTTTGGGAAGGGCCGCGTGGCTTTTTGAGAGAGCTGCTGAAACCGCTCCACTTTGTTACGCAGTCCCTGGCGGCCAATGACGGCCGTTACGGTCTCGTTGTACTTTCTGGAAGCACTTTGCAGTGAAGCACCTAAGCCTAGTAAGCGTTCAGCGATTAGGCTGACGCTATTGTAGATATCGCCCGCCCCATCGGCTATTTGCCGGGCTTCAGCATTGCTGCGCTCCACCATCCACAGATTAGAGACGGTGCGCAGTATGGGCATTAGGGTGCTATGGGACACCATGACCACCCCTTTTTGATAGCCGTAACTAAATAACGCTCTATGGTCTTTCATCACTTCTATGTAAGCGGGTTCTACCGGCATAAACATCAAGACAAAATCGGGGCTATTCATGTGCGGGAGCTGGGCGTAATTCTTCGTTGCCAGGCTATCAATATGGGCTTTGACGGCATTGATATGGCGGTTTAGTGCCGCCTCTCGTTGCGTGTCAGTATCGGCCGAGACCGCGGCTTCGTAGTCAACCAAAGACACCTTGCTGTCAACCACCAGGTTTTTGCCCTCAGGCAGACGAATGACAACATCGGGCAAGAACCGTTGCCCGCTCTCGTCCTTGTAGGACGGCTGCGTGTCGAAGTGCTCACCGACACGGAGTCCCGCTAATTCTAATGTGCGTTGCAATTGGGCTTCTCCCCAATTGCCCACCAGTTTTTTATCACCTTTTAAAGCATTGGTGAGATGGGTAGCGTCACTACTGATGCCTAGTCCTACCTTCTCCAGTCCGCGTATTTGTTCACTGAGTGCGCTGGTATTTTTTACCATATCGCTGTGGACTTGATTGACGCGATGTTGAAAGCTGTCAATTTTTTCGCCGAGAGGCTTTAAAATGGCGTCAATACTTTGGCTGTTTTTTTCCTGAAGTTCTTTGTTTCGAGCGTTCAGAAATTCGCGGCTGAGATTTTCAAATTCATGTCGAAATTGCTCTCGATTCGCTGAAAACTGTTCGAGCTGTTCTTTCAGGCTGTGTTCCCGCTCGTCCGCTCGAGCTTGGGCAGCACTGAGCTGAGCATTCAGGCGGCTGTTCTGGGTTTGCTGCTCAGCGCACGCCGCCTGTAGTGTCTGGTGTTCGCTGGCTAACCCATCATGGCTGGCCGTTACATGTTCAAGGGCAGACCGTGCTGCACGAAGCTCGATATCAAGCTTGCGCTGTTTGGCGAGTGCAAAGATCCAGAGGCCCGCTAGCATTAGTCCACCGGCGCCAACTGCGGCGAGCAGTAAGGTATTGACGGTCATATCCTGCACCTACATTTGGGCAATGTCCGCGATGGAGACAAACTGATTGCGTAGATCAGTCAGTAAGCGGTGTCGATTACGGCGTAAATCCGCCTCGTCACAGTTGACCATCACTTTGTCAAAAAAAGCATCAACGGGCGCTTGCAGTTGTGCCAACACCGTTAACGCGCCCCGATAGTCTTTCTCCGCCAATAGCGGCGGCAAAGATGCCTTGGTCTCGCTGAGTCGTTCAAATAGTAGGATTTCTTCTGGCTCGACTAGGCTTGCAGCCTGGGTGTCACCCGACAAATCATCCGCCGACTTGGCCAATATATTGGCAACACGCTTGTTCGCCGCTGCCAAGGCCTGAGCCGACGCCGACTGTGCAAATTCATTTAGCGCCCTAACACGGCGATCAATGTCCGCTGGATTGTCGTTACCGGTGGCCAGTACGGCGCGTAGCACGCCGACGCTAATACCTTGATCTTCATACCACGCCCGTAAGCGATCAAGGGTGTACTCGCAGACTGACGCAGTGACGTCGCTGGCCAACACGCCCTCAGCAAATTGTGTCACCGCCTGTTTACCAATGGCAGCCAACCCAACGGGAGAGTCGACAGCGATGAGGAGGCGGATAATGGCCACCGATGCTCGGCGCAGCGCAAAGGGATCTTTGGAGCCCGATGGGTGTTGGCCGATACCAAAAATACCCACCATCGTGTCAAACCGGTCCGCGAGAGCGACCGCCGCCGCCTCTTTTGATTGAGGCAGCGCATCCCCGGAAAACTTGGGCCAATAATGCTGTTCAATGGCCTCAACGACGCCTTGCTGTTCACCGTCATGATTGGCGTAGTGAGCGCCCGCTATGCCTTGAAGGTCTGGAAATTCGAGCACCATTTCAGAAACAAGATCGCATTTTGCGAGCTCAGCGCCTCGCTCGGCGACCGTGCTATCAGCATCAAGTGTCTCCGCTAGCCAACGTGCGAGGGCCGAAATGCGCTGGGTTTTATCAGCGAGTGTCCCCAATTGATGCTGAAAGACGACCCCGTTCAAGCGTGCTTGTCGACTAGCCAGCGTCGTTTTTTTATCGTTCTCAAAGAAGAATGCCGCGTCGCTCAAGCGCGGACGAATCACCTTTTCGTTGCCCTGAACAACCGTCGCAGGACGGCTACTGTCAATGTTGCTCACGGCAATGAACGCGGGTAGTAGTTGCTGGTCTGAGTTTAGCAGGTGGAAGTATTTTTGATGCTCACGCATAGACGATATCAGCGCTTGGGCGGGCACCGCTAAAAACTCGTTATCAAAGCTACCCTTGAGAGCGACAGGCCACTCCACCAGTCCAGTGACTTCGTTTAACAACGGGTCACTGATCACGGCCACCGCATTGTCCGCCGCCGCAATGGCCATAACTTGCTCGCGGATTAACTGTCGACGTTCTTTAAAGTCGGCAATCACCCAGGCATTACGGAGTTCGGCTTGGTAGTCATCAGCACGGCGCAACGCAATGGCATCGGGCGCATGAAAACGGTGCCCATAGGTGAGCCGGTCGGCGGTTAAACCAAACAGCTCAAGGGGAATAACATTCTCGTCAAGCAGTGCCACCAGCCACTGAACGGGACGAAGGAACTCGTGACGACCCCGCCCCCAGCGCATCCGCTTGGCCACCGGTATGGCGGCAACCGCATCGCTAAGGACTTGCCCTGCTACCTCAGTGAGCTTTGCGCCGAGCACCGTGCGCTGTAATCCCAATCGAGGACCTTTGTCGGTGTCTATCAGTATAAGGTCTTCGGGAGTAATACCGTGCTTACGCGCAAAGCCAGTGGCGGCCCCTGTCCAGTGATCAGCCTTATCTTTTGCCGCCGCCGCGGGGGGCCCCAACACCTGCTCGCTACTATCGGCGGCAGCACGTGTAACGCCCATTACCACAGCAGACAGTCGTCGAGGTGTGGCAAACCAAGACGCCTTTTCAAAGGCTAATCCATGCGCCTTCAAACCATCGCTGATCCCTTTACAGAGAGCCGTTGCCATGTGCTCCAAGGTGCCGGCAGGTAGCTCCTCCGTGCCGAGCTCAAACAACAGCGAGGCAGTAGTATCTGAACTCACGTCTGATTCTCCAATGCCTGGGTGCGTAGATCGGCGTCGGCTTGAGGGAATCCCAGTGCGGCGCGGGAATCGTAATAGCTTTGCGCGACGGCTTTTGCCAGCGTGCGGACGCGCAATATATAGCGCTGTCTCTCGGTCACACCGATTGCATGGCGGGCGTCGAGTAAATTGAACGCATGGGATGCCTTCATAACGTGTTCGTAAGCGGGAAGGGGTAACTTTTTACCGGTCAGGCGCAGCACTTCGGATTCGCAGAAATTGAAGGTCTTCAAGAGCTGATCCGTATCCGCCTCTTGGAAGTTGTAAGTCGACTGTTCTACTTCATTTTGGTGAAAGACATCCCCATAGGTGACAGGTCCCGACGGGGTGTGTGCCCACACCAGATCATAGACCGAGGATACATTTTGTAAATACATCGCCATTCTTTCCAAGCCGTAGGTAATCTCTCCGGTAACGGGGAAACACTCGATACCACCCGCTTGCTGAAAATAAGTAAACTGGGACACCTCCATGCCATTCAACCAAACCTCCCAGCCAAGCCCCCAGGCGCCTAGCGTGGGCGATTCCCAGTTGTCCTCTACAAAGCGAACATCATGTTCCAGTGCATCAACACCAATGGCGGTTAAACTGTCCAAGTAAAGCTGCTGAAAATTCCTTGGACTGGGCTTCATGACAACTTGGAATTGGTAATAATGCTGCAGCCTATTGGGGTTGTCGCCGTAGCGACCGTCTGCTGGGCGACGGCTGGGCTGCACATAAGCGGCGTTCCAATTCTCTGGCCCAATGGCGCGTAAGAACGTGGCAGGATGAAATGTCCCCGCACCTACCTCCATATCTAGCGGTTGAAGGATGACGCAGCCGTGACTGCCCCAGAAGCGCTGGAGGCGTAGAATGAGTTCTTGAAAGGTCTCGGGAATCACAATGTGGTCCGCAAAAGGTGAATAGATTGTTTAGTATACCCGCGATAAGCACGGCATAATAATGCACAGTTATCTTTACCGCGAGAAATCCCTTGTTAACATCAGTGAGGACTAATGTGCGCAATCGACTTGCTCTGTGGCTAGTTAGTGCAGCACTGCGGCTTTGCGCTTGGCTGCCCTTGGAGACCGCCCGGGCGTTGGGGCGCTGGTTTGGTGCGCGGTACTGGGCGCTGGATACCCGCCGCCGTCGAATCGTTGAACGCAATATAGCGCTCGCCTATCCCCAATTACCGACCAGCGAGCAGCGACTACTGGTCCGCCAGACCCTTGAAGAGACCGGGGCGCTGGCCGCCGAAATGGGCCATGTCTGGCTACTACCGTGGCATAAATCGGAAAAATTGATTGTCGAAACCCAGGGTACAGACGCCGTTCAAGCCGCCTTGCGTGCTGGCAAGGGCGTGATTGTTTTGGGCCCCCATTTGGGCAACTGGGAAATCCTAGGCCTGCATCTTGCTACCTTGGGCGATATGGTGGCTTTATATAAACCTGCGAAAATCCCCCAGCTAGATGGATTGATACGACGATCTCGAGAGCGCAGTGGTGGCCGTTTGGTGGCCACTGACCCTCGCGGCATCGCGGCTATTGTCAAAAGTGTGAAACGCGGCGGCATTTCCGGCATTCTGCCCGATCAAGTACCGGATACTGAGGTGGGTGCACTGAACGTACCGTTCATGGGCGTGAAATGTGCGACCGCCGCCTTAGGGGTTAATCTGATTAACCGCGCGGGCGCATTGGGATTCATGGGCGCGGCGTTTCGAGTGCCCGGTGGTTTTAAAGTGACTTACGTGCCTGCGCCTGATGCACTGTATGTGGATGACGCAGCGACTGCACTGACCGCAATGAATAAGGCGATTGAAGCCTTGTTGGACGGTTATGATGCCCAATATCAGTGGTTGTACAAGCGTTTTCGCTGTCGGCCCCAGGGCCATAATGACCACTATCGTACGATAAAAACACCCAGAATCCCGGAGTAGTGATGAAGCAAATTTACGGCAAGCTGATTGCGGGGTTTATCGGTTTTATTACTTTGGGTCCGGTGGGCCTGTTGTTTGGCGTGGCTATTGGTCATGCTTTTGATCGCGGTCTCTGGCAAGCATTACAGGCTTCGAGTCCCGAAGCCTTAGTTGCTGTTCAGCGACAGTTTCTCGACACAACGTTTGCGCTGCTTGGCTATGTGGCCAAGGCAGATGGCAGGGTGAGTGAAGCTGAAATTGCTCAGGCAGAAAGCTTGTTTAGACAGCTGCGATTAAATCCGGCGCAGCGACAATCCGCCATTCTCCGGTTTAGAGAAGGCGCTGAGCCTGGCTTTGATCCCCAGGCAACGGTGGCCGCTTTTTCTCAAACTGTAGGCGCGCGTCGCCAACTGCAGCAAACCTTGTTTGCTTTTTTGGCGACAATGGCACTGGCTGATGGCGATCTTTGTGACACTGAACGCGAGGCGCTGCACACTATTGCTCGGCTCCTCGGTGTGTCAGCCTTGGAGGTTGACCGGCTAGTGTCAATGATTTCAGCACAGGCACGCTTTCACGCGGGCGCCGGTGGTGGGTATTCGAGCGCTGGCCGATCGGGCCAGCCGCCAAGGAACCAGTTGGCCGATGCTTATCAGGCTCTAGGCATCACTAGCAGTGCGAGCGACGCCGAGCTGAAAAGAGCGTACCGCAAGCTGATGAGTGAGAACCATCCGGACAAACTCATGTCAAAAGGCGTGCCCGATGAGATGGTCAAATTGGCCACTGAACGCAGTCAAGAAATCTCGGTTGCCTATCAAGTGATACGTGAATCCCGGGGTTTTAAGTAAGCAGGGGCTCTTCGCCAACGTCTTACCTTCGCTCAGCCTGTGACCGCTTGATTCAACTTTTCGATGCATCGACCTGATTCAGGGCCGCCAAAATGCAGGCGTGAATAGCACCAGAAGCGTAAACACCTCCAGTCGCCCGAGTAACATGGCAATGCAAAGAATGACTTTGCCGACATCGCCGACTAAAGCGTAATTTTGTGCGACAACACCCAGACCAGGTCCGAGGTTATTAAGAGACGCCGCGACCGCAGAAAAAGCGGAGGCAAAATCCAGGCCCGTTGCTAATAACAGCAGCATAATGGTGACAAAACAAAACATGTATACGGCAAAAAAACTCCATACCGCACTGACCACAGAGGGGGGGACTCGCCGAGAATCTAGCTTTAGCGGAATGATGGCATTAGGGTGCAGCAGCTGCTTTAGTTCACGCATTCCCTGATTGAAGATCAGTAACAGCCGCATGGCCTTTATGCCGCCGCCCGTCGATCCAGCGCAGCCACCCATGAACGAGAGCATCAACAACAAAAAAGGCAAAAAGTTTGGCCAGCCGGCAAAATTTTGCGTTGCAAAGCCGGTCGTCGTCGCAATAGATACTGTTTGAAATAGGCCGTGAATAAGGCTCTCAGAATACGAGGGTAGGGTGTTGGTGAGGATTAACGTACAACAGGTGATCAGTGTTGCTAAGGCAAGCACGACGCTAAAAAAAGAGGTTTCGGCGTCCTGTCGATATACACTCAAGCTCCGGCGTTGGAAGGCCAGAAAATGTAAGCCAAAGTTAACCGCCGATATCACCATAAACACGGTGCAAATAAATAAAATAGCGGAGCTATCAAAATAACCCATGCTGGCATCGTGGGTAGAAAAGCCGCCAATGGCCACGGTGGAAAATGCATGGCAAATAGCGTCGAAAGCGCTCATACCCGCAAGCCAATAAGCGAGGCCGCAGGCGCTAGTGAGCCCTAAATAAATACTAAAAAGTGCTTTGGCTGTGCCCGTAATGCGCGGCGTAAGCTTGCGATCTTTTGCGGGCCCGGCACTTTCAGCGCGATATAGCTGCATACCACCAACACCCAGCATCGGCAGAATGGCCACAGCGAGCACAATAATGCCAATACCGCCAAGCCACTGCAGCAATTGGCGGTAGAGCAAGATCGATTTAGGCAGGTGATCGAGCCCCACGATGACCGTGGCACCGGTTGTTGTCAGCCCTGAAATCGATTCGAAAATGGCCTCAACGATGGTCAGATCAAGGGCGGTAGCGACAATAAACGGCACCGCACCGAACACACCGAGTACAATCCAAAAGAGCGCTGTGACTAAAAATCCATCCCGAATGCGCAGGTCTGTTTGTATACCGCGGGTGGGGAACCACAGAGCGAGCCCCGCTAACATGTTGGTGATGAAGGCAATAGCGAAGGCGTCGGCAGAATGATCATCGGCCAGCAGACCGATGACCAAAGGTGGCAACATCGCCACACTGAAAAGCATGAGTAGCACGCCAATAATGCGCAGAGATACTTTAAAGCGCACTAGAAAAACCCAAACCCAACGGCGAATAAGCGCTCGACCTCCGCGATACGGTTGCGGTCAGTAAGGAATAAAATGACATGATCGCCGCTGTCAACGATCACGTGCCGATGGGCAATAATGACGTCCTCACCGCGTAAAATGGCCCCAATAGTGACGCCCTGAGGCAACGCCAATTCGTCGAGACGACGACCAATAATTTTCGACGATCGCGAGTCGCCCACCGCGGTCAGTTCGATGGCCTCGGCCGCACCTCGGCGTAGAGAGTGCACGTTAGAAATGTCTCCGCGCCGAACGTGCGTGAGTAAGCTACCAATGGTGATTTCCTGCGGTGAAATAGCAATATCTATTTCTTGTCCTACCAGCTCTGCATAGGCCGCGTTAGTAATGAGGGTGATCACCTTTTTAGCGCCGAGCCGCTTGGCCAGCATGGACATCATAATGTTGGATTCGTCGTTATTGGTCAGCGCGCAAAACACATCGGTGTTCTCGATATTTTCTTGTAGGAGCAGCGCCGGCTCATTGGCACTACCATGCAGCACAATTGTTTCTTCGAGTATTTCAGAGAGCGATCGGCAACGTTCGTAAGACAGCTCTAACACTTTTACTTGGTATTGCCGCTCTAGCTGTGCGGCGAGCGTAGCGCCAATGTTACCGCCGCCGGCGATCATGATTCTTTTATAAGGCTCATCGATAGTGCGAAGCTCTGAAGTAACCGCTCTAATATTCTCTTGGGCGGCAATAAAAAAAACCTCATCATCAGGCTCGACCACGGTATTGCCTTCGGGGATTATGGCTTGATTATGACGGAAGATAGCAGCGACGCGGGTGTCGACATGAGGCATATGCTCACGAATTTCTTGTAACTGACGGCCAACGATGGGGCCGCCAGCAATGGCGCGCACAGCGACCAGACGTATGCGCCCCTCAGCAAAGTCAACGACCTGCAGTGAGCCCGGGTTGGCAATCAATTGCACGATGTCATGGGTGACCAGCTGTTCTGGGCCAATAATCACATCGACGGGGATGGCTCCAGATTCAAACAGCGCCTGGGTGTTGTCGAGATAGTCTGATGATCGAATTCTGGAGATTTTGGTGGGTGTGCGATACAGCTTGAACGCCACAGAACAGGCCAGCATATTAATCTCATCGCTATTGGTGACGGCAATGAGCATGTCCGCATCTTCCGCTCCGGCATTGAACAGCGTCGTCGGATGGCCGGCGTTGCCATGGACCGTGCGAATATCGAGGCGCTCTTGGAGCGCACGCAAGGTGGTCGCGTCGCTATCGACGACGGTGATGTCATTTTGTTCGTCAGCGAGGTGCTCCGCCAGCGCACCGCCGACTTGGCCCGCACCTAAAATAATAATTTTCAACGGTTAGCTACTCTCTTCGAGACGAACTCTGTCACCTTAAACAATGCTCGATAATTTAGTAACCCCACAATCGTTAACAAGCTGGTAATTACTCACAATGCGCGGCGGAGTAGCGAAAAAAATAACCCATCGGAAGCAAGTGACGGTAGCTGTTGGCTACCGGTTCGGGTGGCCTTACCGCCGGGGGTCGAAATACACACCAATCGAGCGTCAGGTAAATGACTTAAGCAGTGCTCGATGACAGCATCATTTTCTTGCTCAAAAAGTGAACAGGTCACGTACAAAAGCCGGCCGCCCGGTTTGAGGGTCGGCCAGAGCCCGGCAATAATCGCCTGTTGTTGCTTGGCGAACCGCGCTATATCTGTCGTGGAGCGCAACAATTTGACGTCGGGATTACGGCGTACAACGCCGCTCGCTGAGCAGGGCACGTCGGCTAAAATGGCATCGAAAGTCGCTGTTTTGAAGTGCTTATAAGCGACAGTGGCGTCCACAGCTTCTAAGCGCAAATTGAAGCCTAAGCGCGAACAGTTCTCTTGCACCCGCTGCAACCGTTCGACACTGCTGTCAGCGGCAATGATATTGGCCTGATGTTGCATTTCTGCCAGATGACAGGCTTTGCCGCCAGGGGCCGAGCAGGCATCTAAAATAGTTTCATTGGCACTGGGTGCCAATAGTGGCCCAGCCAATTGGGCGCTCGCGTCTTGTACGCTAACCGCGCCCTCGCTAAACCCGGGAACGTCAAGGACATTCATAGGGATCGTCAAGGTCACGGCACTATCGATTAATTCATGGGCAAGGTAAGGGATACTTGCCTCGTTTAAGCGTGACAGATAAAGGGGGAGGGCTTGTTTGGCACCGTTGATGCGCAAGGTGAACGCTGGATGACTGCGATAGGCCATGGCTATGTTGTCCCTGTCGGCGGGCCACTGGCGGCCTAGCTCATCCCACCACCAGGGGGGCAGTGCCGCTTGGGCTGACGCCGAAAGCCCTTGCTCTAGGGTGTCTTTGTCCCGCAGGTAGCTGCGAAGTAACCCATTCACCAATCCCCGCGCCCATACTTTTCCCAGATCTTTGACGCCATTGACCGTTTCAGAAACCACGGCGTGGTCGGGTAACCGCATACAATTGAGTTGATACAGCCCGACCAAGATTAAGCAGTAGATATCAGCATCTTTGGCTTTTAGTGGCTTGGCGAGTAACGGTTGGCACAGTGCGACCAAGCGAGGCCATTCGCGCAGCGTGCCATGGACCAACTCACTGATCAGCGGACGCCGCTCGGCCGGCGCACTATTCAAGTTCTCTGGCAGTATGCGCTTGAGCGACGCGCCAGCGCTCACCCCAGCCAACACCTTGGCCGCTATGGCGCGAGGCTTCACAGGTCGGCGATCACGGTGGTTTTAAATTGCATACCGGCCTTCAAATGGGCGCCCTTACCGTTGATAAGCGCTGCTATATCCATCGCTTTACCGCCGGGAAATTGAGCGCTGGTAACCACCAATTGTCCGTTCCCGCAGGCAATAAGTAGGCGATTTCGATCAATGCTGGTGATGGTTCCTGGCAGCGCGCTGCTGGCCTCTGTGCATGCCGTAGCGACCCAAAATTTCACGCGCACATCATCGAGCAGGCTAAAGCACGTCGCTGACGGATTGAAGGCCCTGATTCGTCGAGCAATGCTCGCTGCATCGTCCTGCCAGTTTATGGGGCACTCGCATTTGTCTATTTTTGCAGCGTAGCTTGCCTGCGCATCATTTTGCGGTGTTGCGTTACTGAGCGCCGTGTCAATGTTAGCTAGGACATCGAGCAGTATCGGTGGCCCTACCTGTGCTAATCGGTCGTGCAGTGAGCCGCCCGTTTCCGTTGGGTTTAAGGCGACTGTGGTCACTGCCAGCATGGGCCCGGTATCTAATCCTGCATCCATGCGCATAATCGTGATGCCGCTGGCGCTATCGCCGGCTTGTATCGCCCTTTGAATGGGAGCCGCACCTCGCCAGCGCGGTAGTAGCGAGGCGTGGACGTTTATGCAGCCGAACCGAGGGATGTCTAGTACCGCTTTGGGTAGAATGAGCCCGTAAGCCACAACAATAAAAGCGTCAGCATGAAGGTCGCGCAGTGCCTGTTGCACGTTGCCATCCCGGAGCGTCTCGGGTTGCATGGTGTGAATATGATGGCTGAGTGCGACCTGCTTAACCGGCGATGCCTGGCATTTTTTCCCCCGGCCGGCCCGACGATCTGGCTGCGTGAGCACGGCGACCACCTCATGGCGGCTAGCCAGTAAGGCGGTTAGATGGCGCGCAGCAAAGTCTGGAGTCCCGGCAAATACAAGGCGCAGTGAAGGTGTCATGTTAGGCTTGCTGGCGATGGGTTTTTTCTAGCTTGGTGCGAATGCGCTGTCGTTTTAGCGGTGAAAGGTAGTCGACAAACAGTTTGCCGTCGAGATGATCGATTTCATGCTGCAAACAAATAGCAAGAAGGCCATCGAGCTCTTCGGTGTATTCTTCGCCGGCGGTATCTAATGCGGTTACTTGAATCTTTTGTGGTCGGTTAACGGTCTCAAAAAAGCCAGGGACTGACAGGCAGCCCTCCTCATATTCCCCTAGTTGGGCATCTATGATGCTTATGGTGGGGTTTATGAACACCCTTGGATCATCTCGATTATCTGAGACATCCATCACGATGATACGCTTGTGTATATCGACCTGTGTTGCCGCGAGGCCAATACCCGGCGCCGCGTACATGGTTTCAAGCATGTTATTGATCAAGGTTCTAATGTGATCATCAACCTCCACCACTGGCTTGGCGATAGTGCGTAATCGTGGGTCGGGAAATTCAAGGATGGTAAGCAGCGCCATGACGGTTTACGGTTCCCCAGTGGTGTCTTGCGATGACAGTTGGTGGTTTTTGGACTTGCCTATGTGACTTGACCGGCCCAAACTATAATTATAGCGTGTTAAAGGGCTTTCCGTCCTCACCTACAGGTGTAGGATAACGGCCAATTAGGAGAAAAACTTTGAGCGTGAAAAGCACCGTACCAACCCTCGTGCCTCGGACCGGTTATTTTGCTGTCCTGACCCTGTGTTTAATCGCTATGGTGCTACTCGCTCGACCAGCTTTTGCCCAGGGCGACAGGCCAGATTATGTGCAGCTGAATGACAATGTGCCCCTGACGTACACCGTCAAGAAAGGCGACACCTTGTGGGATATCAGTGGTATGTACCTTAGTGAGCCTTGGCGTTGGCCCGATCTGTGGGATAACAACCCCCAGGTCGACAACCCCCATTTGATTTATCCCGGCGATGTCGTTGAGCTGCGTTGGGATGGCGGCCGCCCCCGTCTGCGCGTGTCGCGCCGTGGCGATATTAAGTTAACGCCCTCGCTACGCAGCGAGCCATTAGATATAGCTATTCCACCGATCCCACGGGATGAAGTAGATCCTTTTCTGCGGGCAAACCGCATCCTTGAAGTGGGAAGCTTTGAAGCGCTGCCTTACCTCATAGCGGGAGACGCGAAGCGCCTACTCAGCGCAATGGGAGATAAGGTCTATGGCCGTGGACCAGTCGATGCTACTGAGCGAACCTATGGTATTGCGCGTAAGGGAGCAACCATTGTTGACCCACTAACCGGCGAAGTGCTGGGGATACACGTCACCGATATTGGCAGTGTGTCGTTGCTTGGACCTGTCAGCGCGGAGTTTGCCGACGCCGATGTGAAAGAGTTTGAAGTGACGCGCATGACCGAAGAGGTGCGCATAAGCGATCGGTTGTTGCCGATTGAAGAGGGAATTCTGGACGCCATGTTCCAGCCTCAAGCGCCCAGTATCACTATTGAGGGGGGGTTGATGGTGGCCGTCGATGGCGGCGTTACCCAAATTGGCTACATGGATATTGTCACTATTAATCGCGGAGGGCGGGATGCACTTGCCGTTGGCGACGTGCTGGCCATTTATCAAACCGGTGAGCGGGTAGTCGACCCTCTTCTTGGCGATACCGTTCAACTACCTGACGTCCGTGCAGGTGTCGTGATGTTGTTCTCCATCTATGAAAAAGCCAGTTATGGTTTGGTGCTAAGCGCGAGTCGGCCCTTGTCTGTCGGCGACAAAGTGAAAAACCCCTGATTAGCCCTTAGTGCACTATCGTTAGTATGTTCGGGAGCAGGATGCTCCCGTTAGGTTCAAGGATGAACGTTCATGCCTTATTGCTTTGGTAGCGATGCTAGCGACGATGTACGTTGGCAACGCTTTTTACAAACGCCGCTGCTCAGTCAACGTGAGCGCAGCGCGTGGCTCCTGTCTGGTTTCTCCCCCCCACATGGTTCGCAACAGCCTCCACCTGCTTTGGCACCCATCGACGAAGGGCGCTGGGCAGCGTTGCAGGCGAGTCTTGTCGAGGACCTACCCATCCCTTGGCAGTTTGGTCAATATCAACAGCCAGTGTGTCTCGTTCACCGGGGTGAAGCAGCCTATCCACTGCGGCTCGCAGAGTGTGCCGATGCCCCGCCAGCGCTTTTCTGCGTGGGCGATAACCGCTTATTGTCCCACCCGGGGATTGCTGTGGTGGGTAGTCGTAGGCCTTCGCGCGATGGCGCGCGTGCGGCTTTTACGCTGGGTAGCGACTTGGCGATGGGTGGGCTGGTGACCATTAGCGGACTTGCACGCGGGATCGACGGTCAGGCCCATGAAGGTGCGTTATCGGTGGGGGGCGCGTCTGTTGCGGTGATGGCGACCGGTATCGACCAGGTCTACCCACGAGAGCATCATTCACTGGCCCAACGAATAGCGGAAACCGGGTTGTTGGTCACCGAATTTTTGCCCGGCTCCCTGCCTAATCGCTGGCACTTTCCCCGCCGTAACCATACGTTGTCGGGCCTATCGATAGCGACTGTCGTGGTAGAGGCTGGCCGGCCCAGTGGATCGCTGATTACGGCGGGTGCTGCAGCGGATCAGGGTCGAGATGTCTTTGCCTACCCTTGGTCGGTCTATCATAGCGGTGGCGAAGGCTGCCGGCATTTATTGGCAGATGGCGCCCAGCTGGCCCAGTCAGCCCAAGACATTTTCGCAAGCCTCGGCATGCCAACGCAGCCTCCGGCCGGCCAACACGCTCCACGGAAGCTTCGCCCCATGCATCAGCAAGCGCATTTATCCACCCGTAGTCACGTTAGTGAAGAAGCGCTTACTATCATGGAAATTATCGGGGACGCTACGATTGACTTGCCAGAGCTCGTAGCCTTGTCGGGCCTTTCTGGTGTCGAACTACGTCGAGAATTAAGTCAGCTAGAGCTGCTTGGCTGCATCGACAGCACCGCTATGGGGTTTCGCTTAAATCGTGACCAGTCGCCCTTAAATCCCTGCTAAACTCGCTCCCTTTGCATGAAGCAATGGTAGCAGTAGGAATGAGTGCGTGGCGCATCAGGATTTTCGAACGGCAGCATTAGCACGCCACTTGCGTGCACAGGGCGTTGTAGCCTGCCCAGCAGAGGCGGTGTGGGGGTTAAGTTGTGATCCCTTTTCCGAGGAAGCCGTTACGCAGTTGTTGGCCATGAAATACCGACCGGTCACCAAAGGGCTTATTGTTGTGGCTGCCGATGAATGGATGTTAGCACCGCTAATAGAGGGCCTGAGCATAGCGCAACAGAAGGAACTTGCCCTGGGTTGGCCCGGGCCTAACACCTGGTTGGTGCCAAACCGCGGCATGTTCCCGCCGTGGATAACGGGGGGCGGGCCTGAGGTGGCAGTGCGTATTACGTCTGCGCCGGCTTTACGAGCATTAAGCCGATGTCTGGCTGGCCCGTTAGTCTCCACATCGGCAAATCCCGCAGGTGCTAGTCCCGCGACATCGAGCTTTCAAGTTGTCCGTTATTTTGGCGCAGCACTGCCAAGGGCGCCTGGCTCTATTGGCGCCGCTGGGAAACCCTCGACAATCAGGCGTCTTGGCACGGGTGCTGTCATCAGACATTAACACGTCCGCCGGACGAGGCAATTATTAACAAAGGTATGTACAAACGCTATGGATGTGTCGGTCGTAGAAACGTATTTAAGATCATTGCAGGAAACCATTTGTGAAGGACTGGTCAGCCTTGACGGAGACTGTGAGTTCACCAGCGAGTCCTGGGATCGTCCAGAAGGTGGTGGTGGCACAACAAAAGTCATGACCGAAGGCAGGGTTTTTGAGAAGGCTGGCGTTAATTTTTCTCATGTATTGGGAACCGACCTGCCACCATCAGCGACTGAAGCACGCCCTGAGCTAGAAGGACGTAGTTTCCGTGCAATGGGCGTATCGCTGGTCATTCACCCACGCAACCCGTTTGTCCCCACCTCCCATGCAAACATACGCTTTTTTGTTGCCGAAAAACCGGGGGCGGATCCGGTCTGGTGGATGGGCGGCGGTTTCGATTTAACGCCTTATTATGGAAACTTCGACGATGCGGTGAGCTGGCACCAAACAGCCAAAGCACTGTGCGACCCTTTTGGCAAAGACGTTTATGATCGCTACAAAACCTGGTGCGATGAGTATTTCCACATAAAGCATCGCGATGAAGCCCGTGGTATTGGCGGTTTATTTTTTGATGATCTCAATGATTGGGGCTTTGATAAAACCTTTGCTTTCATGCGCAGCGTGGGCGATGGCTTTTTGACGGCTTATGCCCCGATTGTTGAGCGGCGCAAGCATCAACCTTGGGGTGAGCGTGAGCGCGAATGGCAGCTTTATCGCCGGGGTCGTTACGTAGAGTTTAATTTGGTCTACGATCGGGGCACGCTGTTTGGGTTGCAATCCAACGGCCGCACCGAATCCATTTTAATGTCACTGCCCCCGCTGGTCCGTTGGAATTACAATTATCAGACCGAACCGGGAACTCCAGAGGCGGCACTCACAGAGTACTATTTGCAACACCGAGACTGGCTGACCGCCCGCGCAGAGGATGCGCCATGTTAGCCCAGCTGACCTCTGAGACAACCGGCTCCAACGAGGACGCTGTGAGTGACAGCAGACCGGGTTACGCGGTGTTTGGCAACCCGATCAAACACAGTAAGTCGCCCACGATTCATGCGGCCTTTGCTGAGCAAACTAACGATAAGCTGATCTATCGGGCCGTGCGTGTCGAGTTAGATAACTTCGAGTCAAGGGTGCGCTCCTTTTTTGCAGCCGGGGGTTTGGGTCTCAATATCACCCTGCCGTTTAAAGCGCGCGCTATCGCTATGGCAGACGAATGCACTGACCGAGCTTCCGCGGCGGGAGCCGCGAATTGGTTGATGCCCCTTGAGCAGGGTGGTATTCGTGCGGACAATACTGACGGCGTTGGCATGGTCCGGGATATGGTGGCCAACCAGGGTTGGACGTTGGCAGGGCGGCGCACGTTAATTATGGGCGCTGGCGGTGCCGTGAGGGGCGTGTTGCAGCCGCTACTCAATGAAGGCCCCGGATCTGTGGTGATTGCCAATAGAACGACTGAGCGCGCGGAACGGCTCGCTCAGGACTGCCGCGGGGACAGTAACATCGATGTCTCAGGGTGTGGCTATGAGGCCCTTGAAGGACAAACCTTTGACTTAATTATTAACGGCACGAGCGCCGGACTGAGTGGTGAACTGCCCCCATTGCCTAGCATTGAATTATCCCATCGCTGCTGCTGTTATGACATGGTTTACGCTGCGGAGCCAACCGTCTTTATGCGGTGGAGCGCCGCTCAAGCAGCCTGGGCTGTGACTGACGGTCTAGGTATGTTGGTTGAACAGGCCGCAGAGAGCTTCTACCTCTGGCGGGGTAAGCGACCGGATACAGCGGCAGTGATTCACGATTTGCGACACTTGTTGAGCCATTAGGGGTTAATCCCCAAATAACGATTTTTTAGCTGAACATAGTTTTTTGCACTGTAAGACAAAAACTGTCGCTCTGAATCACTCAGTTCTCGCATCGGTTTGGCGGGGCTACCGGCATAAACCCATCCGCTGGCGAGGTGTTTGCCGGGAGCGACGAGGGCGCCGGCGGCAATAATGATGTCGTCGTCAATGACCGCACCGTCCATGACGATAGCACCCATGCCGACGATGATGCGATCCTTGAGCGCGCAGCCGTGGAGCACGGCGCGGTGCCCGACAGTGACATCGCACCCGATGCGCAGTGGCCAGCCGGTGGGATTGAACGCGCTTGCGTGCGTAACGTGTAGCACGGAGTTGTCTTGAATATTGCTGCGATCACCAATGTCGATGTGGTGCATATCGGCGCGAATGGAGCAGTTTGGCCAAATACTGACGTCATCACCTAGCGTTAGGTCGCCAAGCACTACCGCAGACGGATCGATCATGACGCGTTTGCCGAGAAGCGGCGTATAAGTGTCAAACGCCCGTAGGTTGCTAATGGCATCGTAGGTTGTGGTCATGGGGGCTCCGAGTGTAGTAAAAATGGGCTGATTGAGCGCTGGGCTGTGTAAGGTAGCAGATGAACGAGGAGGATGGGGTGACAGATCAGGACGGGACCAAGCCAAAACGATTCATTGCTGGCGCCGTGTGCCCTCGTTGCGGCGTGATGGATCGGATTGTGGTGTCTGGCGATGGCGAGCAGCGTAGTTGTGTTGACTGTGGATTCTCAGATGGACGCCCAGAGGATACGCCCGAACAGGTCCCAACCCGGGTGACTCGAGGAGTTGCTCGCCGGATTGAAACCGCGTCGGAAGTGGTCCGATTGCTGGACCCGGGGAAACCGTCGAAAGACTAGCGTTAGCCAGCGTGGTTTTATAGCCAATGGATAACCACTATTAGTGGCGGTGTTACCGCTATATAGTGTGTGCTCGAAGTCAATATCACCCAACATCAAGTGTTTGAGTGACTCTCGCCGCCAACAAACACTGGGCGCTGTGTCGGCCTAATCACCGAGAACTGTGTTTTGTGGGGATTTTGGTTATAATCCGTCGACCCGTCAGTGGTGACAGTGTGCAGCGGGGCGACGGTGCTGGCTTTAGGTATTCACTAGGTGCAGCAACGCGAATAATCGGGGAAAAAAATAACACGTAGACTCCTTGTGCTTTCAGTGGGCTAGCCCGCTGAGCGCGGGTGTGCGTGGTATGCCATGGTTCCTCAGTGCGCAGCCCTAGAGAGGCGGAGATGAACTTTAAAACAGTAGCAAAGGCGTGTGTTGTTAGCCTGCTGGTGTCAGGGCCTACCTGGGCGTTGGCACAGAATCAAATCAATATGGCTAAAGGCGTCACCGAGGTGGGTGCCCAGATTTACGGCCTTCATATGTTGATTTTTTGGATCTGCGCGGTGATCGGCGTTGCCGTGTTTGCGGTCATGTTTTATTCCATTATCTACCACCGCAAATCCCGCGGAGTCACTCCTGCGCAATTCCATGACAGCACGCAAGTTGAAATTATTTGGACAATCATTCCTTTTTTAATTTTGATTGGCATGGCGGTGCCTGCGACATCAACACTGCTCGAGGTCTACAACACCGACGATGCTGAAATTGATATTTTGATCACCGGTTATCAATGGAAGTGGAAATATGAGTATCTCGATGAACAGGGCGACAACGTGGCTTTTTTTTCCAACCTCGCCACTTCTCAGGAAGAAATCTACAACACCGATGCCAAGGGGGCTAACTATTTGCTCAGTGTGGACGAGCCTATGGTCATACCTGTGGATACTAAAGTTCGATTCCTCGTCACCGCCAATGATGTTATCCATTCATGGTGGGTGCCCGAATTGGCAGTGAAACGTGATGCCATTCCCGGCTTCATCAACGAGGCGTGGACCAAAGTACCCACCGAGGGTGTTTACCGGGGCCAGTGCACCGAACTATGCGGCGCTTATCATGGCTTTATGCCCATTGAAGTTCACGCTGTCAGTCGCGAAGAATATGACGCATGGCTGGCTGCAAAACGCAGCGAAAAAGTCGCTCAGACGGCAGCCGCGCAGCAGGCCCTAGGGTTTGAAGAGCTCATGGCCAGCGGTGAGGCGGTCTACCGTGCCCAGTGCTCAGCTTGCCACGGCGCCCAAGGGGAAGGCGGTGTAGGCAATGCGATAGCCGGCAGTGCGATTGCTTTAGGGGAGGTGGCCAAGCATCTAGAGGTGGGTATCAAAGGCGTGGCAGGCACAGCAATGCAGGCATTTGGCGGTCAGCTGAGCGACGTTGACATGGCGGCGGTGATTACCTACCAGCGCAACGCCTTTGGTAACAATACGGGTGACATCGTGCAGCCTGCTGACGTTGTCAACCACAAGCAAGGTTAACTCGGAGAAACCACCATGGGAGCACACCACGGCCCTGCCAAGGGTATGTCGCGCTGGCTATTGACGACCAATCACAAAGATATTGGCACGATGTATCTATGGTTCTCGTTTGCCATGTTCATCCTTGGTGGTGCGTTTGCCATGGTTATTCGCGCGGAGCTATTTCAGCCTGGCATGCAGTTGGTTGAGCCTGGGTTCTTTAACCAGATGACCACGTTGCACGGCTTGGTCATGGTCTTCGGTGCCATCATGCCTTCTTTTGTAGGTCTGGCAAATTGGATGATTCCAATGATGATTGGCGCGCCCGATATGGCGTTGCCGAGAATGAACAACTGGAGTTTTTGGATTTTGCCACCGAGCTTTCTGATGCTCGCGTCGACCTTGTTTATGGAGGGCGGCGCGCCGGCTTTTGGCTGGACGTTTTATGCGCCGCTGTCGACCACCTACGCGCCGCCGTCGGTGACTTTCTTTATTTTTGCGATTCACATCCTTGGTGTGTCGTCGATTATGGGCTCGATTAATATTATTGCCACAGTGATGAATATGCGCGCCCCGGGCATGAGCTACATGAAAATGCCACTGTTTGTTTGGACCTGGCTAATCACTGCTTTCCTTTTGGTCGCCGTGATGCCCGTACTCGCCGGCGCTGTGACCATGATGCTGATGGACATTCACTTTGGAACGAGCTTCTTCTCTGCGGCAGGGGGGGGCGATCCGGTGTTATTCCAGCATGTCTTCTGGTTCTTTGGGCACCCCGAGGTGTACATCATCATCTTGCCAGCCTTTGGCGTGGTATCACAGATCATTCCTGCTTTCTCGCGCAAGCCGTTGTTCGGCTATGCATCAATGGTGTACGCCACGGCATCGATTGCGTTGTTGTCATTTATTGTCTGGGCGCATCATATGTATACCGTCGGCATGCCCGTGGCGGGTGAGCTGTTCTTCATGTATGCCACCATGTTAATTGCCGTGCCCACCGGGGTGAAGGTGTTTAATTGGATCACTACAATGTGGCGGGGCGCGCTAAGCTTTGAAACTCCGATGCTGTTTTGCTTGGGGTTTTTAGTTCTGTTCACGCTCGGCGGCTTTACCGGCTTGATGTTGTCCATTGCGCCCGCAGATTTCCAATATCACGACACGTATTTCGTAGTGGCCCATTTCCATTACGTCATGGTCGCCGGCGCGGTGTTTTCTATGACAGCGGCAGTGTACTACTGGATACCTAAGTGGACCGGTCGGATGTACAGCGAGAGTATGGGCAGAATCCATTTTTGGGTGTCATTTATTGGTTTTAATATTGCCTTTTTCCCGCAGCACTTTGTCGGTCTCGCTGGGATGCCTCGCCGTATTCCCGATTACTCGTTACAGTTTGCCGACTTCAACATGATGTCCTCTATTGGCGCGTTTATCTATGGGGCCTCTCAGCTGCTATTCCTTTACAACGTTATTGTTACGATTGTTGCGGGCGAGAAGGTAGGCGAAGACAAGATATGGGATGGCGCCGAAGGCTTGGAATGGACTGTTCCGTGTCCTGCGCCTTATCACACCTTCGAAGTGCCGCCAAAAATTGATGCCGTGTCGGCGCACGCATAGGGCGGGAGTGATAGCGTGTTCCGTTTGAGCCAACACCCGACCATCGATACCGCCAGCAAATTGGTAGCGGTATCGATCGCTATGTTTGCTTTCGTATTTGTGGTTATGGTGCCTTTGTACAACGTGTTATGTGACGCGCTGGGGATCAACGGCAAAACCTCTGATGAGGCCTACATAGCGATCAGCACCGAGGTCGATGTCTCTCGAGCCATCACCGTTCAGTTCGTGACCAGCAACAATAACGAGATGCCCTGGGGGTTTAAGCCATCGGTGACCATGATGACGGTCAATCCCGGTGCCGCTAACGACACCGTATTTTTAGCGGCGAATGGCACAAACGAAGCGATGGTGGCGCAGGCTATTCCCAGTATTTCGCCTTCCCGAGCCGCCGAATACTTTCACAAGACCGAGTGTTTTTGCTTTAACCAGCAGCCCCTCGACGCCAACAGCAGCACGCAAATGCCGCTGCAATTTATTGTCGATCAGGCGCTACCGAGAGACATAAAGACCATCACCCTGTCATACACCTTATTTGACGTTACCGGCATGGTCGCCGATAAAAAAGTCGCGGCGCGTTGATTTTGGGTTGCGGAGGCTCAGAACGATAATGGAGAAACGATAATGGCGTCTACTCAGACTCCGCCGGCGGATTACGAAAAGTACCATGTGCCAGAGAGTTCAAGTCTCGCGGTGCGCGCCACTATTGGCTTGATAACAACGGTTTTCGGTGCCGCGCTTGTGCTCAATGACATGACCTTTGGGGACTCGGAGGCCCCCAGCAGTGCCAAGTGGGTTCTGATCGCTGGGTTACTGTTTTTCACGGCGACATTAGCGAGCTGGTTCGGCACCGCTATTAAAGAAAACATACAGGGTTTGAACAGTGCGCAATTGAGTCACAGCTACGTTCTGGGCATGTTTTGGTTTATTTTCTCTGAAGTCATGTTCTTTGCCGCCTTTTTTGGCGTGCTGTTTTATGTTCGTCAACTCGCTGGACCTTGGTTGGCTGGTGAGGGGGATGGTGGGCGTATGAATGGCCTGTTGTGGCCTGGTTTTGAATTTGTCTGGCCGCCTGTTACCACGCCTCAAGAATCGGTAGGGGGTGTCGACAGCCAGCTTATCGCCAACAATGGTGTTTTTGGCACTTCAGAGCGGAGCATGGCATTTGCCGATGCGCACCACTGGTACCAATGGTTGCCCATGTGGAACACTATTATTCTGTTGACCTCTAGCTTTACCTGCCATGTGGCTCATGCGGGCATTTTGAAAGGCGACATTAAAAAATTCAATCGCTGGTTAGCCGTTACGGTGGCCTTGGGTATAGTGTTTGTGTTTCTGCAAGCAGCGGAATATTACGAGGCCTATCAGCACTTTGGTCTGACCTTAAACTCGGGCATTTATGGATCGACATTTTTTTTGCTGACCGGCTTCCATGGCTTTCACGTCGCCATGGGCATGACCATGTTATTAATTCAGCTCATTCGGTCGGTGAAGGGTAAGCATTTCAGCGCATCTGATCACTTTGGCTTTGAAGCATCGAGCTGGTATTGGCATTTTGTTGATGTGGTGTGGGTGTTCCTATTTTTGTTTGTTTATATTTTATAGCCGGCGCGGTGAGTCGGAAAAAGGGCGCGTAGCGCCCTTTTTTGTTTGTGCCATGAACACCGGGGCGAGGCTACGCCCGCTGCTGGCCCGAGGCGAGTGATCTTGGTCTAAAAGGCTGGGATCAGGCTACAATGAGCCATATGATATTGCCATGAGCGGGTCATTGCGGTAAGTCGTTTTGCGTTTGGGACTCAATGGTGCCGGCATCCCAAGGATTGCGGTGTCCGAGTTGGCCTGTTGCCACCCCATACATAATAACGATGACCAGTCCCAACGCTAAGGCTAACCTGACGCCGAGCGATGTCACTAGGCGTCGCTTGGCGGTATCACCTTGATCGGCCATGAGAAAATACAGGCCTGAGGCAAGGCTAGCGACGAGTGCCACCATAAAGATGACAATGAGAGTTTTAAGCAAAATGGCGTCCTTTTATCCGACCGCATGGACTAGCAATGACAGAGTTTAACGCGAAGCTCGGTAAGCTGGTATTTTCCTTTGAGTGGCGCTTGACGCTGCTGACCGGTCTACTTGTCCCGGCGCTTGTGTTGTTGGGATGTTGGCAGCTGGAGAGAGGGGAGGAAAAGCTTGCCCTAGCTGAGCGTCACAGTCAGCGCATGGCGTTGCCGCCACTGGAGATGGACGATGTCATGGCAGCTCTCAACGATGCTGCGTCCGGAGCGCTGGCCGATCGGCGAGTGGTATTTCGTGGTAGCGCGGTCGCAGGGGATTATTTGCTACTCGATAATCGATTGCGCGATGGTCGGTTTGGTTATGAAGTCGTTGCATTAATCGACGCGGCTGACTATCGGGTACCCGTTAATCTGGGCTGGCTTGCCGCCGACCCCGCACGACGATCACGGCCGACCATTAGTCTGCCGACCCAAACGCTTGACTGGCATGGCCGAATCTATCAATCACCGGGTCCCGCCTACTTGCTAGATGAGCAGGCGCCACTGACACAATTACCTACAGTGATTCAAGCGTATGAGCCGACACAGGCCTCTGCGCAGCTGGAGCAATGGCTCAATAGCCCTGTTGCGCCCTTCACCGTGCGTATAGACCCTAGACATCCAGCCGCTTATCGTGCTGACTGGCGGGTGGTTAATCAAACACCTGACAAGCACACTGCGTATGCCGTTCAGTGGTTTACCATGGGGCTGGTTTTGCTTTTAGCTTTTGTTCTTCGCTCATCGAATTTGAGCGCGGTTTTACGGGGTAGACTCTGTGCACAGTAACGCAAAGGAATGACCATGGCGCCACCCAAGCCCGAAGGCCAGAGCCGGCTAATTCTACTGCTCATTGCAGGAACACCCGTTGTTATTGTTTTAGCCGCTTCTTGGCTCTGGGTGTTTGTTGCCGAAGGTAAGCTCGATCTTATTGGTACCGTTGGCACCTCTAACAACGGCACGTTGATTACGCCGCCACGTAATCTAGCGGGTGTGGTGTTGGCAGATGACATGGGCGCGCAGCGGCGTTGGTCTGATCTAGATCGGCGCTGGATGATGGTGGTGGTATCTAAAGGGGAGCGATGCGATAGACAATGCGAGCGCCGCCTGTACGTTACCCGTCAACTGCATATTGCCCTCGGCAAGGGGTTTAACCGGGTTAAGCGCGTGTTTATTAGCGACCACGCTATCGGCGATTTGACGGTAGCGGTGCCGAGGGAGGATCAGCTGGGCTGGTCGGCACTGCTGACAGGGGATCGCTTGATAGATTATCTGACGGTCTCCCATCAGGGGCTTGTGCCACTGTCGGTGTCACCGGAGGTGCTTGATGCGCAATTCCCAGAACTGGCAACCAGTACTACACAGTGGTTTCTGGTTGATCCCGCGGGCTGGATCATGATGCGTTTTGATGACACATTGAGCTACAAAGCCGTTATCAAAGACCTCACATTTTTGCTTAAGCATTCAGGGGACGCTACATGACAACCGAGGTGTCTACTGACAATGCGCTGTGGCAGGACTACCTAGAGCTCACGAAGCCGCGAGTGGTAGCGTTGATGATTTTGACAGCCATTATTGGCATGTGCATGGCGGTGCCTGGTTTTGTTCCTTGGCAGCCATTGATTTTCGGTAATCTAGGGATCGCCCTTTGTGCTGGGGCGGCTGCTGCCATTAACCACATCGTCGATGAGCGCATCGATCAGAAAATGGCGCGAACAAAAAAACGTCCTGTAGCCACTGGGCGGATATCGCAAGCGCAAGCCATAGTATTCGCGACGGTATTGACGATTCTCGGTGTGGCCGTGTTGCTGATATGGGTGAATACCCTCACGGCGGTACTGACGGTCGCTAGTCTTATTGGTTACGCCTTTATCTATACAATGTTTTTGAAGCGTGCGACGCCACAAAATATTGTCATTGGTGGTTTGGCGGGAGCAGCGCCGCCGCTCTTGGGCTGGACCGCGGTGACCGGCGATATTCATGGCCATGGGCTACTACTGGTGCTCATCATTTTCGCGTGGACACCGCCCCACTTTTGGGCCCTTGCTATTCACCGTCGAGAAGAATACGCCCTTGTGGGTATTCCTATGTTGCCGGTCACTCACGGGGTGAAGTTTACCGCGCTGCATATCTTGCTCTATACCATTCTCATGTTTTTGATCACCTTGTTACCGTTCATTACTCTGTTAAGCAGCTGGCTTTACCTGGGGGGCGCGGTCGTACTTGGCCTTATTTTTCTCTATTGGTCTATTGAAATCATACGCGCTAAAAATGCGCAGGCGCCTATGGAGACCTTTAAATTTTCCATCACGTATTTGCTGGCGTTGTTTCTGATTATGCTGGTTGACCACTGGCTTTTAGGCTCTCCTTTGTGAGCGCTCACAGCCGTCGAGGCGTCTGGCTAACCTCTGGCGTTATCGTTGTGTTTATGGCGCTGGTTGTCGCCAGCTTTGTCTATAGGGTTCAACAACCGCGCATTATGCCGGTCTCAGAAATGCGCGCTAACGGATTATTCTTGTTTGATATCCCCAGAGATCCTGGCAGGTTCACGCTCACCGATCATCACGGCGAGCCGTTTACAGAGGCAGAACTCGAAGGGCACTGGACCCTATTGTTTTTTGGTTTCACCCACTGCCCAGATATCTGTCCGACAACCCTGTCACTGCTTGCACAGCTTAGCGAGCAGCTGCAGTCCACGGAGGGAGCTGACACCCGTGTTGTTATGGTCACCGTTGATCCTGCCCGCGATACCCCTGAGGTGCTTGCCGGCTACGTGCCTTATTTCAACCCGGACTTTCTAGGCGTGACCGGTGAATTCGTCAACATCATGACTATTGCCCAGGCCTTCAATGCGCCTTTTCGAAAAATCACTGAGCCCGATGGCAGTTATACCCTTGATCATGGCGCCAATGTTGGATTAATTAATCCCAGAGGCGATTTTCATGGATTCTTTCGGGCCCCTTTGGATCTTGCCAAGGCGAAAGTGACCTATCGATCCGCGCGATATCTCTGGAGCCATTAAACGATGAACAAGCGACTCATTCTGGTTGATGGATCGTCCTACCTGTTCAGGGCATTTCATGCGCTACCCGCACTGACCAACGCGAAGGGCCTCAATACCGGTGCGGCGAAGGGTGTGATTGGAATGATTCGCAAGCTAGTGGCAGAGCACCCCGACGACCAAGTTGTCGTTGTATTTGACGCCAAGGGACCGACATTTCGCAACGATATGTATGCCCAATACAAAGCCAATCGGCCGCCCATGCCTGAGGAGTTGAGGGAGCAAATAGCGCCCATCCATACCATGATTCAAGCGATGGGCCTGCCGCTGATTTGTGTTGGGGGCGTTGAAGCCGATGACGTCATTGGCACCCTCGCTTGCGAAGCCGCGCGCCAAGAGCGAGCAGTACTCATTTCTACCGGTGACAAAGATATGGCGCAGTTAGTGGGCGATCATGTGACCTTGGTAAATACCATGACCGGCCTGGTGTTAGACCGGGAGGGTGTCATCAATAAATTTGGTATTCCGCCCGAGCTCATTATCGATTTGCTCGCGCTGCAAGGAGACAAGGTTGACAATATTCCCGGCGTGGCCGGTGTTGGCGAGAAAACGGCATTAGCGTTATTGCAAGGCTTGGGTGGCCTAACAGACATTTACAAAGACCTGAGTGCTGTTGAGCATCTGGATGTGCGTGGGGCCAAAACCCTCGGCAGTAAGCTCGAGCAAAGTCGCGACAACGCAGAGCTCTCTTATCAGTTGGCCACCATCAAAACCGATTGTGAGTTACCGCTGTCGGGCGCTGACTTAGTCACTAAGCCGGCGGATACTGAGACATTGGCTTACTGGTATCGGGAATTAGAATTTAAGACCTGGCTAGCTGAAGCCCTCGACGGTGACACACCGGTGACGACGGGGATCGATACCCCCGACGCCCCGAGGGTTGAGCTTGATGTGGTCACCATTACAGATATGCCTACTTTGACAGCTTGGATTGAGTCCATGTCGAGGGCAGAGCTTATCGCCTTTGATACTGAAACAACGAGCCTTAACTACATGCAAGCCGATATTGTTGGGGTGTCCTTTGCGGTAGAGCCTGGGGTTGCCGCCTACGTGCCCCTTGCGCACGATTATCCCGGTGCCCCCGAGCAACTCGATCGAGGGACAGTACTTCGTCTGCTAACGCCATTATTATCGGATCCGAAGGTCAGTAAGGTGGGTCAAAACCTTAAATACGATCGCAACGTCCTCGCTAATTATGGCATTGACTTGGCGGGAATAGCGCACGACTCCATGCTTGAATCCTATGTGCTGGAATCCACTGGCACCCGCCATGATATGGATTCTCTGGCGCTAAAGTACCTAGGACAGCGGGCTATTAGTTTTGAAGACGTGGCGGGCAAGGGGGTCAAACAACTGACATTCAACGCCGTGCCGGTAGAGCAAGCGGCGCCCTACGCGGCTGAGGATGCCGATATTACGCTGCGCTTACACCATACCTTGTGGCAGCGCCTGTCTGCAGACAGCACATTGCAAGCGCTTTACCGCACGATTGAAATGCCATTGGTGCCAGTATTAGCGCGTATTGAACGCAATGGTACCTATGTGAACCGACAGACGCTTGCCGATCACAGTCATGAATTGGCGGGTAGGTTGCAGCAGATAGAAGGGCAAGCCCACGAGTTGGCAGGTGAGATCTTCAACTTAGGTTCACCCAAGCAGATCGGTCAGATTTTATTTGAAAAACTCGAGCTGCCAGTTCTCAAAAAAACGCCGAAAGGCGCACCGTCGACTGCCGAGGAGGTGTTGCAGGAGCTCGCCCTCGATTACCCGCTACCCGCGGTGCTCATGGAGTATCGCAGTCTGTCAAAGCTCAAATCTACTTACACCGACAAGCTGCCTGAGATGATCGACGGTCGGTCTGGCCGAGTGCACACCTCTTACCATCAGGCAGTGACCGCCACTGGGCGTCTGTCCTCCTCTGATCCTAACCTGCAAAACATCCCCATCAGATCTGAGGAAGGTCGGCGGATTCGCCAGGCGTTTTGCGCGCCCCAAGGGCGCAAAATAGTTGCCGCCGATTACTCCCAAATCGAATTACGTATTATGGCGCACCTGTCTCAAGACGCAGGGTTGTTAGGGGCTTTTGCCGATAACCTCGATGTGCACAGTGCGACCGCAGCGGAGGTATTTGACGTACCCCTAATGAATGTATCGATCGAGCAGCGGCGCAAGGCCAAGGCGATTAATTTTGGCCTTATTTACGGCATGTCCGCCTTTGGCTTGGGTCGGCAGTTACATATTGGTCGAAACGAGGCACAGGAATATATCGATCGATATTTTGCGCGATACCCGGGCGTCCACGACTATATGCAGCGCACCCGCGAGTTGGCGCACAAGCAGGGGTATGTGGAGACCTTATTCGGTCGGCGTTTACATCTGCCGGAAATCAATGCCCGCAATAAGCAGCGCCAGCAAGCTGCTGAGCGGACGGCGATTAACGCACCCATGCAGGGCACCGCTGCCGACATTATCAAGCTGGCTATGATTGCCGTCGATGAATGGTTAGCCAGTGTTGATCTTGATGCGCTGATGATTATGCAGGTTCATGACGAACTGGTGTTTGAAGTGGCGGATGATGACGGCGCAACCTTGATCGCAGCGCTGCCCTCACTCATGGCCGATGTGGCGGTCCTCGATGTGCCGCTGTTAGTAGAGGCAGGTATGGGCGACAACTGGGATGAGGCCCACTAACGGCAGCGGCTCAGGGCGCTGTCGGTGGCGCTACCTGGCAGTCAGCGTCTTGCTGCATGGGCGCTTGAGGTTTGAGGGTGTCGTCTTCAAACACCGACTCGTCGGTCAGCCAATGCTTGAGCTTGACCTCTAACTCGCGCAAACCGTCTTTTTTTAGCGACGAAAAAAGTTGAGCCGACGCTAGATCGCCATACTCAGTGAGGCGTGCTTTAACCGAAAGCAGGGTGTTCTTTGCCGGGCCGCGCTTGAGCTTGTCGGCCTTGGTGAGCAAGATGTGAACCGGCATGCTGGCGCTGGCCGCCCAGCCAATCATCTGCTCATCGCCCTCGGTGAGTGGGTGACGAATATCCATGAGCAAGACTAAGCCACGCAAACTCTGCCGATGTTGTAGGTAGCTTTCTAGATGTTGATTCCATTCTTTTTTTAACTTGAGTGGCACTTTGGCATAGCCATACCCCGGCAGATCAACTAAGCGCTGGGTGTCACTTAAGCTAAAAAAGTTGATTAACTGTGTTCTACCCGGAGTGCGCGACGTGCGCGCCAACTTCTTATTTTGAGTTAACGTATTGATTGCGCTTGATTTTCCGGCATTAGATCGCCCTGCAAAAGCTACCTCAGAGCCTTGATCCCCCGGGGCGTTGTTAAGCGCACTGGCGCTCTGCAAAAATGCTGCCGAGCGAAAGCTAATGGCCGCAAGGGTAGTTGAGGGGTCTACGTCATTACTCATGAATCATTTTTGTCCGAGGGCGTTTCATTGACTATAATGCCACAGTCGGCGAAGCGAAGCAGCGCCGCTGTAGATGCGCTACCATTGCGGTGTTGGCGAGTTAACCATCAGGTACATTAGGAGAGATTATGAAGTTTCAAAAGACATTCGGCCGCGTGTTGGCGACCGCGGCGGTGACCATAGCATGTCTGTTCGTGGTTTCGGTCAGCGCTGAGCCCAATATGGATAAGTACAATCGGTCTTGTGCCGTGTGTCATAACGCCGGTGTTGCTGGTGCGCCGACATCCCATGACGCGGCCGCTTGGGCGCCTCGTCTAGAGAAAGGCATGGATGCACTCGTAGCGTCAGTAAAAAACGGTTTAAATGCGATGCCTCCGACGGGCCTGTGTGCTGACTGCACCGACGAAGAGTACAGCGAGCTCATCACCTACATGGCTGAACCCAAGTAAGTTGATTGACCAATAGGAACTAGTCATGTTGTTAGGAACAATGATGCGCGCTGCGCTAGCGCTAGCCGTTACTGCGGCTGTCAGTGTCGGCGCTCAAGCCGCTGGCATAATTGAGGGCGATGCTGCCGCGGGAGCGACGAAAGTGGCAATCTGTGGTGCTTGTCACGGTGGTGACGGGAATAGCCTCGTGCCTAACTTTCCCAAGCTTGCCGGCTTGGGGGAAAAATATTTGCTCAAGCAGATGCAAGATATTCGCAGTGGTTTGCGTCCAGTGGCGTCTATGGCCGGCCAGGTGGACAATTTGTCTGATCAAGATCTAGCGGACATTGCCGCCTTTTATGATGGCCAACAGCGTACGCCCGAGCTGGCCGACGCCGAGCTGGTTGAGCTGGGTCGTAAAGTCTATATGTCTGGCATTATGGATCGTAAAGTGGCGGCCTGTTCTGGCTGTCACAGTCCGACGGGCAAAGGCAATGGACCCGCGGGCTTTCCGGGCCTGGCAGGTCAGCATGCAGACTATATTGCGGCTCAGCTGGCCATGTTTCGCAAAGGTTATGACGACGCTACAGGTCGTGTAAACGACGGCGACAGCAAAATTATGCGTACGACGGCCTTTGAGCTGTCTGATCTTGAGATTAAGGCGGTCGCCAGTTACGTGTCAGGATTGAAATAGCCACCACAGCACAATAAAGGAGTATCCAGTGACCCATATGACGCGACGTTCGTTTTTTGCTGCCATCGCCAGTGCCGCAGCATTGACGTTATCTGTTGGTTGTTTTGGCCAATCAGCTGCCCAATGGCAGCCGGGAGAACACTACGATCTCATTAAACCGTCGGTGCGGGTAGGCTCTGCCGACGAGGTCGTGGTGACGGAGTTTTTTTGGTATGGCTGCGGGCACTGCTACACCTTTGAACCCCTGCTGGAGGCTTGGGAGAAAACCCTCCCCGACGGCGCGCGCTTGCAGGGCTCACCGGCTATGTGGAACGCACCCATGGAGCTGCACGCCAAGGCTTATTATATGGCTGAGGCCTTAGGGGTCATGGCGACCTTGCATCCGGCCATTTTTGAGGCAATGCACGTGCAACGCCAGCGCTTGGGAAGCCAGGCGGCCCTGCGTGACCTGTTTGTCGCCAACGGGGTGTCCGCTGCCGATTTCGATAAAGCGTTTGATTCTTTTGGCATTAACAGTCTGGTTAGACAGGCGGATGCGCGGGCGCGGTCGGCAAAGATCTCCGGGACACCGTCTATTATGGTCAACGGCAAGTACTTGGTGACCGCCCGGAAAGCGGGTAGTCAAGCCAATATGCTCAAAGTGGCAGACTTCCTTATTGAGAGGGAATTGGCTAACGCCAGTTAGCCGTTAGTTCAGTGGCAGCGCCGTTGTCGAGACAACGCTGCGCAGCTGGAAGCTGGAGTGAACCCCCGATACCCCCGGTATGCGGGTCAGGCGGCCGAGTAAAAACTGTTCGTAGTGGGCCATGTCTTCAACGACGACTTTCACCAAGTAATCAGCGCTCTGCCCCGTCACAACGCAGCATTCTAATACCTCGGGATAATCCGTTATCGCCTGCTCGAAGGCGGTGAATCGGTCAGGTGTGTGGCGATCCATGGTAATACCAATGTGAGCGGTCAAAGCCAGCCCCAGTTTTTCCTGGGCCAGGAGTGTGACTTTTGCTCTAATAAATCCCTCCTGCTCTAAGCGTTTAATTCGCCGTGCGCACGGGGTGGGACTGAGGCCGACTTTGTCGGCGAGTTCTAGATTAGAGAGATTGGCGTTCTCCTGAAGCAAGGTAAGTAGTCGCCGGTCTGTGCGGTCTAGCCCTGATTTGCTCATAAGTTAGTGTAAATCCCTAAATATCTGCAGTTAACTAGAGATTAACGCTTATTTAAGCGCAAAGAAAGCCTATTATTGGTGAGTTATGGCTTGGCTGGCGGGTTACACTGCCGACCATTGTGCATTAGAGGGAAATACCATGGGCTTTACACCCGATCACTGCTTTGATTTTACCAAATACCGTGGCTTCACTCCGGTAAAGAAAGTCGATCGTCGCTGGCCTGATAACGTGCTAGAAAAGGCGCCAATATGGTGTTCGGTAGATTTACGAGACGGCAATCAGGCATTGGTTGAGCCGATGAACGCCGGGCAGAAGTTGCGCCTTTGGGAGCAGCTGTTGGCCATTGGGTTTAAGAGCATTGAAGTCGGCTTCCCCTCGGCCTCAGCGCATGATTTCGATTTCCTGCGCAAGCTCATTGACGAGGATCGCATTCCTGACGATGTCACTGTCCAGGTATTGGTACAAGCGCGCAAAGAGCTCATTGAGCGAACCTTTGAGGCCTTGGCGGGCGCGAAGCGAGCGGTAGTCCATTTTTACAACTCCACCTCTACCGTGCAGCGACGCGACGTTTTTGGTGTTGACCGGGAGGGCATTATTAACATTGCGGTATCTGGAGCGGAGTTAGTGAAAGCCGCGGCAAAGCGCTATCCAGCGACGGAGTGGACATTTGAATACAGTCCGGAGAGCTTCACTGGCACAGAACTCGATTTCGCCCTCGAGGTGTGCAACGCCGTCAACGAGGTCCTTGAGCCCACCCCCGACAAGCCCGTTATCATTAACCTGCCTGCCACCGTGGAGATGAGCACGCCCAATATTTATGCGGATCAAATCGAATGGTTTTGTGAACATGTTCATCACCGTGAGTCGCTGCTGATTTCGCTGCACACCCATAACGACCGTGGCTGCGCCGTGGCCGCTGCTGAGCTTGGTGTGATGGCGGGCGCTGATCGCGTAGAGGGCACACTCATGGGTAATGGCGAGCGGACAGGCAATATGGATATCGTCACTATGGCGATGAATCTGTATAGCCAAGGCATCGATCCCGAGCTCGATTTTCAGCATATGGATGCCATTATTGCGACGGTCCGCGAGTGTACGCAGTTACCCGTCCACCCCCGACATCCCTATGCCGGTGAGCTAGTATTCACGGCTTTTTCAGGTAGTCATCAGGACGCCATTAACAAGTGTCTTGCCCGTCGCCGCCGTGATGATCCCTGGGATGTGGCTTACTTGCCGATTGATCCCGCGGATATTGGTCGGACCTATCAAGAGGTTATCCGCATTAATAGCCAGTCGGGTAAAGGAGGGGTTGCTTATGTTCTCGCCCAAGACCACGGCTTGGAGTTGCCTCGGTGGTTGCAAATTGATTTTAGTACGGCTGTGCAGAAGCTCGCGGAAGAGAGTGAGTCGGAAGTATCCTCAAGCGCCATTTTCGCGCTATTCGAGCAGACCTATTTGCAGCCTAGCAGTGGGTGGTGTCTGGGCAACTACCAACTATCGCGAGAAGAGGGTGTTGATGCACTGACCGCCAATCTGCTCACCCCGTCAGGAGACGTCGCTATTGCTGGGCGTGGTAATGGAGTGGTCGACGCATTCATTCATGGGTTAGAGGTCCTGACCGGGCAAAAAATTGTGGTAGTGGAGTATTCCGAGCATAGCCTTGGACAAAGCGCCGACGCTGAAGCGGTGAGTTATGTACAGCTCAATGTCGATGGTGCGCGCCCCTGTGGTGTTGGTCGCAGCCACGACATCGTTCAAGCGTCATTAGCGGCTATTATTTCCGCGTTGCGTGAGCATGGTGTACTGACTGCGGCGGTGGCTTAAGCACATACTAGGATGGTGCCTGATGGGCGTCTCTGTGTAACAATGGCGGTGCTACCGATTAGGACGGGTACCTTAGGCACATGGCCACAGATAATGACGAAGGTGCGCTCTACGATTCGACGGACATAAAAACATGGTCGAAGCTAAAGGCTGAGCTTTTTCAGTCCGACTTACTGGCACCGACTGATGTCGACCCAAAAGATATTCGCTTTGCTCGGCGAATCACCATCTATCGACTCATGTTGTTCATGATGCTCGTGTCAGTGGGCGCCATCGCATTAGAAAGTCTTTTACTTGAGCCCCTCGATACCGCCATTACGTGGGTGGCGTTGGCAGGTTGGCTGCTGTTGGCTATTACCGCTGTGTGGTTGCAGAAACAGGGTCGCGTTTTCGTGCCACCCATTTTCGCGTTGGCTTTCAATATTACGTTGGTGCTCTGGGCGATTGAGCGGGGTGCCGACCACCAAAATTTGTGGTTATTCCCTCTGATGATTGGTCTTGCCGGACTGCTGCCGACCGGTGTTGCGCTGCTCTCCGGGCTCATCGCCATTGGTAGCTTTTTGTCGGTGAGGGGGTTGGCAGTCCAACCTGAAGAATTCGCTAACTACACGGCGTTACTGTCAACGTGGGTAATTTCGCTGGCGGTTATGCGCCTTATGACCCATCAAGTGGATGAGCTGGCTGACCTGGCTTTGAGCGATCCCTTAACAGGAGCCTATAACCGGCGATATCTGCAGCCACAGGCGTTGCGCAACCTTGCGGATTACCAGCGCTATGCGCGCTTATCCTCCATGTTGATGATCGATATTGATCATTTCAAGTCAATCAATGACACCTTCGGGCATGCTGAAGGTGATCGGGTGCTAAAAGAAATGGTTGTCGCGATTGACCAACGAATCCGCGGTGTTGATATGTTATTTAGGTTGGGCGGCGAAGAATTTTTGGTGCTGCTCAGCGAAGTCGGTGCTCAGACCGCGACAAAAATCGCCGAAGAATTACGAATGAACATTGCCCAAATGGCACTGCTTGCCGACCGGAAAGTGACGGTCAGCATGGGGGTCTGCGATGTTACCTCGGCCGCCTCTCCGGAAGAGTGGCTTACTAAGGTTGATGAGGCAATGTACCAGTCGAAAGAGCAAGGCCGGAACCGAGTCAGTACCATTCAACCGACGGTCGCTATTGATGCGCAGATTTCTAGCACTTTACCCATTTGGCGCTAAGCCCATCGTTCGCCTACTCCTGCTGGTTGCACTGGCTAGTGTCAGCGCGTGCTCGAGCACCCAGTTTTTATACAATCGCATAGATACATTGATCGCTTGGTATGTGGATGATTATGTCACCCTCTCGCGTGAGCAAGATAAGGTGCTTAGGCAGCAGCTTGACGCGTTCCATGACTGGCATCGACAACAAGAACTGCCCTTTTATATAGACTTACTCGACCTTGTTGACAACAAATTAGATAGCCGTCTTGAGGAGACTGACGTTGACGAGTTGGCTAGCGCATTTCAAGTGGCTGCCGATCGTTTGCGTACAGCCGCATTGGATTTTGCTATGGACCTGGGTGAGGATTTGTCGCAGACGCAACGCATCGAGTTCGTGGCGTCAATGCGCGAGCAGCAGGAGATCTGGTATGAGGAGCGATTAACACTGTCCGACGATGCCTACTACAAAGCGCTGCAAAAGCGGTTTGAAAAAAACCTTAGCGACTTGATGGGCCGCCTTGAGGATGAGCAAAAGGCAGCGATTTCTCAGCACATCCGGGAGTTCACGCCGATGCATCACCTGTGGTACGAGCAACGCTCTAGTTGGACGATGGAACTACAGCAGGTGCTAGAGGAGCAGGCCAATACTTGGCAAGAGCCGACGATGACAGTCATTGAGTCGTGGGAAAGCCGCCAAACAGAGGCCTATCTGCTCGCCTATGCGCATAACCTCGAGCGTACCAAGCGCGTGATTCGTGACGTGCTTAATGCTCGTTCAGCCAAGCAAGACCGGCGGCTCAGGCGATCCCTCAACGGCTATTTGGATGATTTTGCACAGTTGGCCATCGCCCCTTAGGCGACTGCCTAGTCATCCAGCAGTCTGAGATCGCGTACCGCACCCATATCGGCGCTAGTCACCATTTTGGCGTAGACCTTGAGGGCAGGGCTGACTTTTCGCGGCCGGTCATTGACTGGCTGCCAGGGTCTGGCCCGCTGCTCCATGGCATGGCGACGCCGCTCCAAGCTCTCGCTATCAACGCGGACATTGATGCTACGCTCGGGAATATGGATATCAATAAGGTCTCCGTGCTCCACCAAGGCAATGGCACCCCCCGCGGCTGCTTCGGGTGAGGCGTGGCCAATCGATAATCCCGACGTGCCTCCGGAGAAGCGCCCGTCAGTCACCAGCGCACAGGCAGCGCCTAAGCCCTTGGACTTAAGATAGCTGGTGGGATAGAGCATTTCCTGCATCCCCGGCCCACCTTTGGGGCCCTCATAGCGCACGATCACCACATCGCCCGGCACAACGCGGTCTTCAAGAATATCGGCGACCGCAGCCTCTTGGCTTTCGCAAATATGGGCGGGCCCTGAAAAAATCAAATTTTCGTCATCGACGCCAGCGGTTTTTACCACGCAGCCATTTTCAGCGATATTGCCAAACAGTACGGCGAGGCCGCCGTCCGCGGAGTAAGCATGGTCGGCACTGCGGATACATCCTGATTGTCTATCGAGATCGAGGCTCGGCCAGCGGGTGTTCTGACTGAACGCAGTTTGGGTTGGAATACCGCCCGGCCCGGCGGCATACAATTCGAGCACCGCATCGTCGTCGGTAGTGGTGATATCCCAGTGAGCGAGAGCTTCGCCAAGGGTCGGCGCGTGCACCGTGTAGGTGTCGGTATGCAAAAGTCCGGCTCTGGCTAGCTCTCCTAGAATGGCCATAACGCCCCCGGCGCGATGGACATCTTCCATATGGTACTTCGGCGTGCTGGGTGCAACTTTACACAGCTGTGGAATTTTGCGACTCAGACTGTCGATGTCGGCCATGGTAAATGCCAGCTCGGCCTCTTGGGCCGCCGCGAGAAGATGCAAGATCGTGTTGGTTGAGCCGCCCATAGCGACATCGAGGCTCATAGCATTTTCGAAGGCTTTGTAACTGGCAATGTGGCGGGGAAGTGCGGTGTCATCATCTTGCTCGTAGTAGCGCTTCGCCAAACTGACGATTTCTCGGCCAGCGCGTTTAAACAGTTTTTCTCGATCGGCATGGGTTGCCAACAGCGAGCCGTTACCGGGCAGGCTGAGTCCAAGTGCTTCGGTCAGACAGTTCATTGAGTTGGCGGTAAACATGCCGGAGCAGGAGCCACAGGTGGGGCACGCGGAGCGCTCATAGGCGTCTACGGTTTCATCATCCACCGAGCTATCCGCGGCGATGACCATGGCGTCGACAAGGTCGAGTTTGTTTTTTGACAAGGCGGTTTTGCCGGCCTCCATAGGACCGCCAGAAACAAAAACCACGGGTATGTTCAGTCGCATCGCAGCGTTGAGCATTCCAGGGGTAATTTTGTCACAGTTGGAAATACACACCATGGCATCAGCGCAGTGCGCGTTGACCATGTACTCAACCGAATCTGAAATAATATCTCGGGATGGCAAACTGTAAAGCATGCCGTCGTGGCCCATGGCAATCCCGTCATCGACAGCAATAGTATTAAATTCCTTGGCTACCCCACCCGCAGCCTCAATCTCTCTGGCGACCAGTTGGCCCAAGTCTTTCAAATGCACATGCCCGGGCACAAACTGGGTGAAGCTATTGACCACCGCGATAATCGGCTTGCTGAAATCGTCATCCTTCATGCCAGTGGCGCGCCACAGCGCCCGCGCACCCGCCATATTGCGGCCAGCAGTCGAGGTTTTAGAGCGGTATTCGGGCATGATCCATTAACCTGTCGTTGAAGGTCGGCAAAGTGTAGCAGAGCTAATCGATCAGCGCTGTGTCAAGGGACTATTAACTTGAGAGTGAAAGCTTTTGCCTTCGCCATTATCTCCGCGCCAATTAAGCCCGAAGACTAGCGGCCATGGCGGAGGCTTTCCTACCGAAAACTACCCAATTTTTAGCGTTAGAAAGTGATTGCGAATCGTTTAAATGAGATTAAACTTCGCTTCCCTTGAGGTCTTTGTGAGGTCTTTGATGATGCGCCCACGGCGTGAATCAATGCACAGACCGAACGGAATGATTGATGCACAATATTGAAGGGTCGTCCCATGAATGCACCTGTTATTTCCCTTTCTCGGCGCCTGCGCGCATCCCCCTTTGAAGCGCGTTCAATGCAGGGCATTACATCGGCCTCGGTGTATAACCACCTTGTGCTGCCCACCTGCTATGAATCGTTGGAAGCAGATTATTGGCATCTGTGTGAGCACGTACAGGTCTGGGACGTGGCCTGTCAAATTCAAGTCGAAGTGCTTGGCCCTGATGCGCAAGCATTTGTTGATTATTTGACCCCTCGAGATGTGTCCCAGTGTGCAATCGGTCAGTGCATCTACGCGCCGCTAACTGACGAAACCGGCGGGATCGTTAATGACCCGCTGATTCTGCGATTGGCGGCCGATCGGTTTTGGCTGTCACTGTCAGATTCCGACGTCCTGTTGTGGGCCAAAGGCCTTGCTTTGGGAAAGGGGTTTGACGTACGAATCTTTGATCCCAACGTGTTCCCGCTCGCGGTGCAGGGCCCGAAAGCCGATGAGCTGCTCGGTCGAGTATTGGGGGACAGCATTCGTGACCTTACGTTTTTTCGCTTTATTGAGACTGTCATTGCCGATACGCCAGTCGTGGTGGCACGCACGGGCTGGAGTGGACAGGGAGGCTATGAAATTTATTTGCAGGAGCCAGCCGCCGGCATTAGGCTTTGGGATACCTTAATGGCTGCGGGGCAAGCACTGCAGGTGAGACCTGGATGCCCTAACTTGATTGAGCGGGTTGAAAGTGGCCTATTGTCTTATGGCAATGATATGACCAGCGCCAATAACCCTCTCGAAGCTGGACTGGATCGCTTCTTCACGCTAGGTAAGTCTGCGGATTATTTAGGTCGAGGGGCGCTTGAGGCGATTGCTGCCGAAGGAATTCGAGATCGTCTGGTCCGGTTGGTCATCGGCGGGGAGCCTGTGATCAATCCAAGAACCGTTTATGCTATTCAGAACGCTAGGGGTGAAGACATAGGCATGGTGACTAGTGCAGTGTGTTCGCCGCGCTTGGAACAGAATATTGGTTTCGGCTATTTGCCCAGCGACAACTGTGAGCAAGGCGCAGCGGTTTCCGTCATCACGCCTGAAGGTGTGCGCGAGGCGTGGGTGGCAGATCAGCACTGGTCGGTATGAGTCGACAAGTGTCGTGGATGGCATGCCTCACGATCGTTGTTTAAATGCTGAGATCATCACAGTTGTAATCTTTAATATCGATTTGCGCTGCTTCATCCCATGTGTAGCGGCCGGCTAGATGTTCAAAAGGCTGGTAGTGGTAAGGCGTCTCATGGGGAAATCGCTGCTGGCGGGCATCGATGGCATAGCCCAAGACCCTGGAGCGGCGTGCTATTAACGCAGCATCAAATAGTTGCGCTTCGCTATGAATGCCACCCCCTTGAACGCCCAACACCGATGATCTGCGATGAAACCCAAAGTTCACCGTTACTCGCGGTTCAAGTCCACAATTTGGAAATGAGCCGTGCAGTAGTTGGCGATTGCATATCACCACGTCCCCCGGATTGCAGACTAACGGTATCGCGCCTTGCAAGCGCTCACTGCCCGATGCTTCTACTAACTGTCGAATATCAAGTTGTCCCACTTTGTGGGTCCCCGGTAGAACCCAAACGCCATTCACTGCAGTACTTCCATGGAGCTGAGCCATGAAATTAAAGCCATGGACGTCTTCGTCAAAGACCTCACTATGCCAATGCGTGACGCCATCTTGGTGCCAGGACACCGCCGCACCAACACCTGGATCTTTGATGAACAGCGCTTCGTTGAAGGGTGCAAAGTCTGCTCCGTTAATGGCCTCGGCAACCCGCAATAACTCTGGGTGTGCGTAGGTTCGCAGACAGGCCTCAGAAAATTGCAAGGAGCCCAGTAGAATAAACGGCGCTGCTATGGGTGCATCGGCAGCCGGTTCAGGCTCGAACATTTTGACTTGATGTCGTCCATTGGCGAGAGCAGTGCCACCCAGTGGATCGCCGAGTGGCTTGGACCAGACGAAGGTCAGCGCTTTGCAGTCGGCGCCGAGAGCCGGCTCCCCTGCAGCATTGACTGCACTGTTTGGACCCGCTGGAAAGCGCTGGCGCATGGCGACGAGATCTGCTTCAAGATCGGCCAGTTCAGCAGCACCCAAAACGTTCGTAAACACATAGAAGCCGTAGCGAGAATAGGCGGCTCGAATCGTAGCGTCCAACTGCCTTGATTGATCAAAACGAATGGGCCCGCGATTATCCATCGCTAAGGCCTGTTTTTCGCCTTCTTTCAGGTAGGAGCGCATGGCCTCCGCATCGTCGTTGTAGAAAGCCGCGCAACGGTCAATGGATTCAGAGGCGGTGATCATAGTCGTGAACCTGACGGTAAAAAATAGCCCGCCACCCTACTATGCAACAATAGAAAATTCAAAGTTTGCTAACAGCGGCTAGGCTGGTGGTGATGACTGGCAAGCAAAGCGGTTGTCACGCACAGAGACACAGCTCATGCAATTCACCGGGCTAAGAACGGCATGTAGCCGTTGGGATGTGGAGGCAAATCTGTTACGGTAGTGTATTTACAGTGAATGAAATTGGCAGGGGTCAACGACAATGACAATAAAGGGTAAACAGCGACCAGTGATTACTTTGGTCACCGCGGTATTGACGGTGGCTATTTCTGGAGCGGTACACACTGCCAGTGCTGATTCGAAAAAGAATCAGGGGTCTGCGAATGCTGATTCGGAAAACAGTCAGCGGTATATGGTCAGCCACAAAAAAGGTAAAGGCGCTAGGTCGCTCAAGGTGGTTGTCAAGAATAATGGCAAGCGCTCCAAAAAACTAAAATATCGGGATATCATTGCTGCTGATCTTTCAGAAAAGCAGCTAGCTAAAATTCTGAGGCATCCGCTGTTTGTCGGCGCCAAAGTAGAGCTTGATCCTCAGCGCTTCATGTTGGCTGACAACAGTTCCGAGACAATACCGTATGGAATAGCCATGGTTCAGGCGGATCCGGGTGCTGGATTGGCGCCTGGGGCGTCAGCTACAAAGGTCTGTATCATTGATTCAGGTTACGACATGAATCACGGAGACTTGCCTGGGCCGGACAGAGTCACCGGCGTTTCTCAGACCGGAGACGCGTGGGATAATCCCGGCAACAGCCATGGCACCCATGTGGCGGGCACCATTGCCGCTATTGGCGCCAATGGTCGCGGTGTAGTCGGCGTGCACAGCGGCGACAATCTGTCGCTACACATCGTCAAAGTATTTAATGACAATGGCAGCTGGACCAATAGCTCGGACTTGATCGATGCACTCGATAGCTGCGTTGCTAGTGGTTCGGACGTTGTGTCTATGAGCTTAGGGGGCGGCGGCTCCAGCACTAATGAAGGCACCGCATTTGCCCAAGCGTTGGCCAATAACAATGTGTTATCCATCGCCGCGGCCTCCAATGATGGCAACACCTCATATAGTTATCCCGCGTCTTACGACTCCGTGGTCAGTGTCGCTGCGGTTAATAGCGCAAAGGCTCACGCTTCCTTCTCTAATCGCAACGATCAGGTTGAGCTGGCAGCCCCAGGGGTTGCCGTAGAGTCAACCGTCGTGGGGGGTGGGTACGCGTCGTATAATGGAACCTCAATGGCCACGCCGCATGTGTCGGGCGCAGCGGCGCTTCTTTGGAGTAATCACGGCGAGTGTAATGCTGCGCAAGTTCGTCGGGCATTGGCAGTCTCTGCGGAGGATTTAGGTAGCGCCGGCCCTGATAACAGTTTTGGTTACGGTTTGATTCAAACCAATATGGCCAGCGCGCTGATCGATCAATACGGTTGTAATAACCTCCCGGAGTTACCGGCTGTGCCACCACCACCACCGCCTACCGCGCTGGCAAATGGCGAGAGCGTAAGTAACCTCAGCGCCTCAACGGGAGGGGAAACGTTTTACAGTATCGCCCTGCCATCGGGCGCCAGCAATCTCACGGTGCAAATAAGTGGCGGTGGCGGCGATGCTGACCTGTATCTTCGCTCCGGTCAGTTGCCTACTCTGAGTGCGTATGATTGCAGGCCGTGGCTTAATGGCAATAACGAAAGCTGCTCTGTAGCGTCACCGTCTTCATCAACGTATTACGTGATGTTACAGGCGTATTCTTCATACAGTGGGGTAACTCTGAACGTGTCCTACGATGAAGACGATTCGGGACCGCCGGTAAACCAGCCACCGGTTGCTCGTATCAGCGCTGATCCAACGGCGGGGAAAGCGCCTCTTCTGGTCACCTTCGATGGCACTGACTCGACGGACGACGTTGGGATTAACAATTGGCTGTGGAATTTTGCGGGTGCTGGCAGTAGCTCTGGATCTGAGGCAGAGTTCACGTTTGCTGAGGGTGTCTATCAGGTCGTGCTGACCGTTAGCGATGGCGAATTAGATGATAGCGATACTGTCACGATCAACGTAGCGCCCGAAAATCGAGATCCGATAGCCAACTTTGATATTAGCCCGGCCAGTGGCCTCGACACGGATACCTCGGTGTCCTTTGATGCGAGTCAGTCCAGCGATCCCGATGGTGATAGCCTGACCTACGCGTGGGATTTTGGTGGCGATGGCTCTGCCAGTGGTCGTAATACCAGCCATACCTTCAGTGGGGCAGGTGATTATTCGGTCGCCTTAACGGTGTCTGATGGTGATGGTGGTTCCGCGACTCAGCAGCAGAGTGTGACTATTGCTGACGCACCAGAGCCGCCGGCTCCGGTGATTGAGGCTTCGGTACAGCTTAATCGAAAGGGCAACCGCGCAACTATTGCGTGGTCGGGTGCCGACAGTAGTCGCGTTCGCATAAAGCGCAATGGTACTCAAGTGACCCGCACACGCAATGATGGAAGCTGGCGTGATAGAAATTACAGTGCTGGCGCTAGTTATGTAGTCTGTAACGATAGTCAGACCAGTTGCTCAAACCCGGCCTCTCCTTAAGCACAACCCTCTGATTGTTTAGACAATCAGAGGGTTGTATTACCAACTACCCTGAGCCATTGCAGATGCAGTAGTTACGTTGACCAGTGTGATTCAGTCGACCGCAAGCATATCGAGAGTATTGATGATGTAGCCCACGCGCTAATCGGGGTCATTTCGGGGACGACGACCGCGCAGATGGCCTATGAGCGGTTTCCTGACGCCAACATTAGCGAATTTGCAGATTTCGCGGACATTATTGGAGCGCTCAAAGCCCATAAAGTCGATGCAACGTTGTCTGTCACCGCGACAGGTAGACTGATCGAACGGAAAAATCCTGATCTCAGAATGATCCCTGCGGCACTGCGCGAAGAGCCAACCTGTGCCGCTGTCAAACAGGGCAATACCGCATTGCAAGATCAACTGAATACCATTATTACCGACATTCACGCTGACGGCACATTGGCTGGTATCGCCATGGGTTTCACTAAGCTTCAAACGTTTATTTACATAGTGTTACCTCAAACCATCCAACGCATATTGCCTATCTACAAAGGCGAGTTTATTTCACTCGTTAAGATGACATCTATCGTTGGCTATGTGGCAGTGCAAGATCTTATGAAGGCCTCAGATATTATTCGTAGCAGAACATTCGACGCCTTTCCCACGCCTGGCTGGTGTGACCAGCGCATGCCATTTTTGCATGGTAGCGCCACTGTTTGGAGTAGGAGAAATGTGCTGAGCAGCGTAAACTTAGGCCATGGACAAATACTTACAACTTCCACCCCAGTCGCGTCTTGATGTCTTCGCTTTAGCCGAGGGCTTGACTCGGGCGGGTCGGTTATCGGCAAAAAACCTTACGCGCTTACGCGGGCATACGGCGACAGCGGTGCATCCCTTGGTGCATCTAGCAGAGCTTAAGCTCGCTGATCTCGCTCGTCCCGGTGAGGTGCTTGATATGCCGCAGTTGCTGCGCTTCGTGTCTGAGCAGGCCGAGCAACCGGTGGTTGAGATCGACCCCTTAAACCTCGACATGGCTGCCATTTCCGACGTCATGTCGCAGGCCTTCGCCCAGCGCCATCATATTCTTGCGGTTGCCGTTACCGATGAGGAAGTAGAGGTGGCTAGCGCTGAGCCTTGGATTACCCAGTGGGAAAAGGATCTTGAGCATGCGGTTCGCCGACGCGTCAAACGCGTGCTGGCAGATCCAAGGGAGATTACCAAGCACACTAGAGAATTCTATGCCATGGCTCACTCGGTCCAAGGTGCGCGTTCGGCCAACCGGTCCAGCCATGGCCGACTAGCCAATTTGGAGTCCATGCTTGAGCTAGGCGTCAAGGGCGAGCCCGATGCCAACGATCAACATATCGTGGGTGTAGTCGACTGGTTGTTGCAGTATGCCTTTGAGCAGCGAGCGAGTGATATTCATATGGAGCCTCGGCGTGACGTCGGCTTGGTTCGCTTGCGAATCGATGGCGTATTGCACAAGGTGTACGAATTACCCGCGGCAGTCGCCGCCGCAGTCACCAGCCGATTTAAAATTCTTGCCCGCTTAGACGTGGCCGAAAAACGCCGACCACAAGATGGTCGGTTGAAAACCCGAACGCCGGATGGTGCGGAGGTGGAACTGCGATTATCGACCCTGCCAACGGCGTTTGGCGAAAAATTGGTTATGCGGATTTTCGATCCAGAGGTGTTGCTCAAATCATTCGAAGCGCTTGGATTACGGGGTGACGATTTCGAGCGGTGGGAGTCAATGACCACCGCTGGCACCGGTATTGTTCTGGTGACTGGACCTACAGGGTCGGGGAAAACGACGACCCTTTACTCGACGCTGCGCCGGCTAGCAACGGCAGAGGTCAATGTCTGTACTATTGAAGACCCTATCGAAATGGTTGAGCCAGCATTCAATCAAATGCAGGTCAATCATTCGATTGACTTGGACTTCGCCTCGGGTGTTCGAGCGCTTATGCGGCAAGACCCGGATATTATTATGGTCGGTGAGATTCGAGACTTGGAAACGGCCAACATGGCCATTCAAGCGGCCTTGACCGGCCACTTGGTCTTGTCAACCTTGCATACCAATGATTCTCCCGGTGCCATTTCGCGGCTTATTGAGCTCGGCGTACCCGCGTTTCTCATCAGAGCAACGGTGCGTGGTGTCATGTCACAGCGCCTAGTGCGGACCTTATGTCATCAATGCAAGCGCTTGGAGACAGCCGATAGCCTCGCGTGGCTGGCTTTGGTGGGCAATGACGCTATGGCGATGCCTGAACAACTTTACCGACCCACAGGGTGCAAACACTGTCGGGAAACAGGTTATTTAGGTCGCGAGGGCATTTATGAGGTCCTGGTGGCTAGTAGCGACGTGCAGGATACGATTACCGAACACCATTCGGTACCGGCGATTAGAGCCTCAGCAATGACTGGCGGTATGGTGCCCTTAAGACTGGCAGGCGCTGAAAAAGTAATTCGAGGGGAAACCACCATAGAAGAGGTGTTGAGGGTGGCTCCGGCAGAGGAGCGCTAAGCGATGATCTGGCCGCAAACGCTCGCTGCGCAGTTACCGGCAAGCTGGGATAGGCTGTTGGCGTTGGTGGGGAGGCAAACCACCGGCGAACTTCAGCAGGCCCTCGAGCGACGGGGGTTATTGCAAGAAGTAGAGCGACTCATGGCGCTGTCGCCATTTTTCACCGAGCAATTAGCCCGTAATGCGGCCTGGGTCGGAGACGCTGTCGATGGCGATTGGCTTGAATCTCGAGACTGGCAAGTGGCTGACTGGGACAGTGCTGTTAGTCATTTCACCCGTGGCGCTGAGGGTGACGACGCGTATATGACCGCGCTGCGCTGTTTTCGCAGTCGCGAAATGCTCCGTTTGTTGTGGCGAGATTTTTCTGGGCGCGGACAACTAGGCGACACCTTGTCGGACGTGACCGAACTGGCGGATTGCGTCATTCGCGATGCCCTCACGCGGGCCACCGAGCAGCTTAGGCCTCGTTTTGGCATGCCTATTGGTGCCGAAAGTGGCCATCCACAGGCGCTGATCATACTGGGGATGGGTAAGCTGGGTGGTGGCGAACTAAACTTGTCATCCGACATCGATCTAATCTTCACTTATCCCGAATCTGGCACCACAATTAACGGACGCAGTCAGATCTCCAATCAAGAGTTCTTTATTAAGGCCGGTCAATCCGTTATCCGTTATCTCGATGCACCGACCGCCGATGGCTTTGTTTTTCGAGTGGATATGCGGCTCCGCCCGTACGGCGATAGTGGCCCGCTGGTATGTAATTTTGATTCTCTAGAGCTGTATTATCAGGAGCAGGGGCGCGACTGGGAGCGCTATGCCTTAATGAAGGCTCGACCAATAACAGGTGCTCTGGCAGCGAAAGAGGATTTAAGCGCGCTTCTGAGTGCTTTTGTTTATCGTCGCTATACAGATTTTGGGGTGATTGACAGTCTTCGTGATATGAAGGCGATGATCATGTCTGAGGTACGACGTCTCGACCTGTCTGACGATATTAAAAAAGGCGAGGGGGGTATTCGGGAAGTCGAGTTTATTACCCAGTGCCTGCAGCTTATTCACGGGGGTCGAACCTCTCAGCTACAGGTTCGCAGTACGGTATTGGCACTCAAGCGGCTCAAAGCCGAAGCGCTGTTAGAGCCATCACTCGCCGATGACTTACTGGACGCTTATCAGTGGTTGCGCAACTGTGAGCACGCGTTGCAGGGTTTGAATGATAAGCAAACCCAAACTTTACCCGTCGATGATCTTTCCCGGGCGCGCGTAGCCGAGATACTGTCACTGTCGAGTTGGACCGAGTTCTTAGCGGTGCTTAATGGTCATCGACATGCAGTGACGGAAACATTTGTGGCGCTTATCGCCCCAGCGCAAGAGTCGTCCACACCCCATGAGGCGTCAGATGCGCCAGCGCTATTGGCATTTAATGACGTAGACGAAGCCGGGCTGACTACCCTTGGCTTCCTTGAGCCTGCGAAGACTTTCGCTGCGATTGAGGCCTTCGTCGGCAGCACTCGCACGCAGATGATTTCGGGGGAGGGGCGTCGGCGACTTGAGCGTTTTTTGCCGCGCTTAGTTGAGGCCGCAGGTAGCAGTGCGCATCCTGACGACGCCATCGAGCGACTGCTTCCTTTTGTCGCCGCCGTTTCGCGTCGCAGCGCTTATTTAGTGTTACTGGAAGAAAATCCAGGGGCCTTGAATCAGCTTGTTAATCTAGCCATTAAGAGCCCTTGGGTAGCCCGTAAGTTATCTCAGCGGCCCGATCTTCTCGATGAGCTACTCGATAGCGATCGACTCAACACTGCCCCAGATCGCAACGCCATTGGCTCCATTGTAAGGCAGCAGCTGTTGCGGATTCCCGAAGAGGATTTAGAGCAACAAATGCTGGCCTTGGGGCGAATCAAAGACAGCATGGTGTTACGGGTGGCCGCCAGTGAGCTGGCCGGCTCTTTGCCCATCATGAAGGTTAGCGACTATTTAACTTTTCTAGCGGAAATACTGCTTCACCAGGCCATTGCGGTCGCCAAGGCAGAATTGGTGTCCCGTCACGGACAGCCGCAAGGCGAGCAGGCGAGTTTTGCGGTACTCGGTTTTGGTAAGTTAGGGGGACTTGAGCTGAGTTACGCCTCAGATCTTGATGTAGTTTTTGTCTACGCAGGAGGTGAAGGCGAAACCGCGGGCCCTAAGGTCATTGATAATGTTCGTTTTTATACCCGTTTGGCCCAGCGCGTGGTGCATGTGCTGTCAACGCAAATGGCTTCCGGTCGACTGTATGAAGTGGATTTGCGGTTGCGCCCCCATGGTGAATCGGGTTTGGTCGCGGTATCTCTCAATGGCTTCCACCACTATCAGCTAGAGTCTGCGTGGACTTGGGAGCATCAGGCCTTAATACGAGCTCGGGGTGTTGCCGGGGATGCACCTTTGCTGCAGCAGCTGGCGATGCTGCGCAGCGATATTCTCAGAAAGCCCCGGGATGCTGAGCACCTAGCCCATGAGGTGGTTGCTATGCGACAGCGCATGATCGATCAAAGTAGCCATCAAGCGGCGTTACCCGAAGGGTATTTTGACCTTAAACGTGATCCGGGTGGTATTGTCGACATTGAATTTGTGGTGCAATACGCTGTACTAGCTTATGGGCATAGCAACCCTGCCGTTACCAAGTGGTCCGATGTTGTACGTATTCTGGAATCTCTGGAGTTAGAGAAGGTGATGCCGTCTACGCATGTGGCGTCATTGCGTTCAGCTTACCTAGATTATCGGTCAGCTGTGCACAGTACCGCCCTCGCTGATGGGAAGGCGGTGGCGAGTCGGCAGCACTTTGCCGAGCACCGTGCTGCCGTTATCGCGATAAGAGATATATGGCTACCCGGCATTGTGACGACAACGACTGATTAACAAGCCCTAGTGGCGTGACAACAGCGAGGAAATATCATGGACCTGTCCAAACTCGATGGGCAAATCTGGCTAGACGGCCAATTAGTTCCTTGGCAAGAGGCGAAAGTACATGTGCTTACGCATACCTTTCACTATGGTCTTGGGGTATTTGAAGGGGTTCGTGCTTATCATACGGCGGATAAAGGCACCTGTATTTTCAGGCTTGAGGAGCACACTGATCGGTTGTTTCGTTCGGCGAAAATATTACAAATGGATATGCCCTGGGACAAGGCGGCGTTGAATGAGGCACAGCGAGAAGTGGTGCGCGTCAATGGTCTTCAAGAAGGCTACTTGAGACCCATGTGCTTTCTGGGGTCTGAAGGTATGGGGCTACGCGCCGATAATTTGAAAACCCATGTCATGGTGGCCGCCTGGGCTTGGCCGTCTTACATGGATCCTGAGGCCCGAGATCGAGGGATAAAAGTACGAACGTCCAGCTACACGCGTCACCACGTCAACATCACCATGTGCAAAGCCAAAGCCAATGGTAACTACATTAACTCTATCCTCGCGCTACGTGAGGCCCTGGATTCAGGTGCCGAAGAAGCACTGATGCTCGATAACGAGGGTTATGTGGCTGAGGGTAGTGGCGAAAACTTTTTTATGATTCGCGACGGTGTTATCTACACCCCGGACTTAACCTCGTGTCTCGATGGCATCACTCGACGAAGCATTTTTCAGATTGCCGCTGACGAAGGCTACGAAGTTCGCGAGCGGCGTATTACTCGCGATGAGGTGTATGTTTGCGACGAAGCGTTTTTTACTGGAACAGCGGCTGAAGTCGTACCTATCCGTGAGTTAGACAGTCGCCCCATTGGCGAGGGGCGACGGGGCCCCATTACTGAGCAGTTGCAGGCGATTTACTTCGAGGCGGTGCGGGGTGAGCAAGCTCGCTACGCCGAGTGGACCACGCCAGTCGCCAATTGATTGATGCCACAGCTGGAGCACAAGGTCATGGACGTACTGCCCTCGGGAATTCACTACCGCCAATGGCCTGTTGATCAGCCCAGAGCCACAATACTGTTGATTCACGGGCTGGGTGAGCACAGTGGCCGCTATCAGCCGGTTGCCGAGGCCTTCAATGCCCGGGGTTTTGCTGTGATCGCCCCCGATCATATGGGCCATGGTGAGTCACCAGGTGCGCGGGTATATGTGCATCGCTTCGAGGATTACTTGGTCGGCGTGCGAGAATGTCGGGCTGTGCTTGCCGAGCGCTATCCTGACGTCCCATGCTTTGTGTTGGGACACAGTATGGGCGGACTCATTACGGGCCGCTTATTACTGGAGGACCAACAGCACTATCATGGCGCGTTGCTCAGTGGATCGGCGTTTGCGGCTGAGCAGCCACCGTCTGTCCTAGTTATGTGGATTGGCCGCTTGCTGTCAAAAGTGGCGCCCAAGGCGGGGATGATTGCCCTGGATGCGACGGGTGTCAGTCGAGATCCTCAGGTGGTGGCAGATTATATTGCTGACCCTCTGGTGAATCATGGCAAAGTGAGTGCCCGCCTCGCAGTAGCTATTTTTGATGCTATGGAGCAGGTGCTGGCCCGAGCAGCAGACATCACACTACCGATACTCGCCATGCACGGAGGTGCCGACACCATGGCGGCACCGAAGGGCTCCGAGCAGTTCGCAAGCGCTGTCAGCTCTGAAGATGTCACCCTCAAACTGTTACCGGGCTTATACCATGAAATTTTTAACGAGCCCGAGGGTAAAGGGATTATTGCCGACTATGCAGACTGGGTGGAAGCGCGCCTGTAATGCTCTCTAGGGTATTGATTTGTGGTGCCGGTGGCCAAGTAGGGCAAGCGCTGACCCTGTGCATACCCCAAGGAATGAGCGTTGTGGCTCGTCAGCGCGCTGAACTCGACATAACCAATCCTGACGCCATTGCTGCGACCTTAGACGAACATAAGTTTTGCGGGCTAATTAATGCGGCGGCGTATACGGCCGTGGATCAAGCCGAGAGCGACGTCGCGGCTGCGAAGGCGGTTAACAGCGTGGCGCCGGGCTTATTGGCCTCGGCCTGCGCGGCCCGAGGTATTCGCATGCTGCATCTGTCAACGGACTTTGTTTTTGATGGCCGTGCGGGGCGGCCTTATCGCCCAGACGATGCCGCGCATCCGTTAGGTGTATACGGTGCGAGTAAGTTGGCTGGCGAGCGGGCGGTGCTCGACAGCGGTGCGAATGCTCTCGTCCTTCGCACGGGCTGGGTTTACTCGCGCCCGGGTCGAAACTTTGTTACTACCCTGTTGCGACTCCTGGCAGAACGGCAGCAGCTGTCGGTGGTGGAAGACCAAATAGGGACACCGACGTGGGCGCGCGGATTGGCTGACACCTGCTGGGCATTGCTGGCAAAGCCTGAGGCGGTGGGGGTGTTTCATTGGAGCGATGCGGGTGCCTGCAGCTGGTATGATTTTGCCTGCGCTATTCGTGCCCAAGGCCTTAGGCACGGCCTGTTAACCTCGGCGGCAACACTGACACCGATACCTGCAGCGCATTACCCCACGCCAGCCCAGCGGCCGGGCTTTAGCGTGCTGGATAAAAGCACCACCCGCGCGGTGATTGGTCACTCAGGGGTCCACTGGCAGGATAATTTGGACGCTATGCTAAGCGAATGGGCGTCCCTCGATAAGGAATGAAGAGTATGGCTCGATCAGTGCTGGTCACCGGCGCGGCCGGGTTTATTGGTGCCAACTTTGTCTATCACTGGGTGCAAGAACATCCTGACGATACACTCGTGGCTTTTGATGCCCTAACCTATGCGGGTAATCGTCAGAGCCTTGCGCCACTTGAAGCCGATGGCAGGATCCACTTTCTCAAGGCCACTATTTGTGACCCACGCGCAGTGGCCGATGCTATGGCGCAGTTTGCCGTGGATACTATTGTTCACTTTGCGGCGGAGAGTCATGTCGATCGCTCGATTACCGGCCCCGATGCCTTTATTCAAACTAACATTATGGGTACCCACACCTTGCTCGCCGCTGCTCGACAGGCTTGGTTGCAGGGGTCCGGTCAAGCGCACCGTTTTCACCATGTTTCAACCGATGAAGTGTTCGGCTCGCTCAGCGCAGATGCCCATGCATTTACTGAGCATGTGCGTTACCAACCCAATTCGCCGTATTCAGCGAGTAAAGCGGCGGGTGATCATTTGGTGCGGGCGTATCACCATACCTACGGTTTGCAGGTGACGACTAGCAACTGCTCCAATAACTACGGACCCTTTCATTTCCCGGAAAAACTGATCCCCCTATGTTTAACCCATATTCTCGATGGCCGCCCCCTGCCTATTTATGGTGATGGCAGCAATATTCGCGACTGGCTGTATGTGCACGACCACGCCTGCGGGATCGAACGGGTACTTATCGATGGCGTTGTTGGTGAGACCTACAACATCGGCGGTAATAACGAGTGGACCAACAACGACATTGTTCATTTACTGTGTAAGATGGTTAACGAACGGTTTGCGGCGGAACCCGAGCTCGGCGCACGTTATCCTCTCTCTCCAGCCGTCATGGGTGAAGCTGAGTCGCTGATCAACTATGTGGACGACAGAGCAGGACACGATTGGCGCTACGCTATTGACGCGGGCAAGATCGAACGTGAGTTAGGGTTTTCACCGGTGGAGACCTTTGAAACGGGTATGACTAAGACTCTCGACTGGTATTTGGCCAATGAGGACTGGTGGCGTCCACTCCTGTCGAGAAGCTGATATCAGCCGTGAAACAGCGGAATGTCAGCCCAGCTGGCAGCCACCGCATCTTTGGTTGATAGCTGAGGTTGATCACCGTCTACCAGGGGCCAGTCGATGCCGACGGTGGGATCATCCCAAGCCAAGCTGATTTCGCTGTCGGGATGATAGTAGTCGGTGCATTTGTAAATAAAGTCGGCGTGGGCTGACAGGACATAAAATCCGTGGGCGAACCCGGGTGGCACCCATAGCATCTCGTGTCCTGCGCCGGTTAAGGTGCAGCCATACCACTGGCCGAGGGTGGGTGAATCGGCTCGGATATCTATGATTACATCAAAGACCTCCCCCTGTGCGACCCGGACGAGCTTCCCCTGTGTGTGCTGGGTTTGAAAATGCATCCCTCGCAAAATACCTTGTCGAGACCGACTGTGATTGTCTTGCACAAAGTGCGCGCTCATCCCTAAGTCGGCAAAGACATTCTGGTTCCAAGTCTCCATAAAAAAGCCCCGCGCATCGTCAAACACGGTTGGGTGAAGCAGGACAACCCCGGCAAGGGGTGTGGTTTCAATCTCCATTCCGAGACAGGCCTCCATCCCGCAGAAGCCCGGCTAGGTAGACCCCGTAACCGCTTTTCTCCAGGGGTTTGGCAAGGGCAAGAAGTTGCTCGGCGTCTATGTAACCCATTCGGAAAGCGATTTCCTCGGGGCACGCTATTTTTAGTCCCTGACGCTCCTCAACCACGCGGATGAATGTGCCCGCATCAAGCAGGGCATTATGGGTGCCGGTGTCGAGCCATGCGGTACCGCGAGATAGAACGTTTACCTGCAGATCGCCGCGCTCAAGATAGCTATTATTAACGTCCGTTATTTCCAGCTCACCCCGATGGGAGGGCGTGATGGATCGGGCGATATCGACCACCGTATTATCGTAGAAATACAATCCGGTCACGGCGTAGTGGGAGCGAGGGTTGTCGGGCTTTTCTTCGATACTCACCGCCCGGCCGGCGTTGTTGAACTCGACCACGCCGTAGCGCTGGGGATCATTCACATAATAGGCAAACACCGACGCACCTTCTTTTCGCTGAGCCGCCTCCAGCAACGTCTGTCTGAAACCACCCCCGTAGAAGATGTTATCGCCTAAGATCAGTGCCACGGGGTTTGATGCCACAAAGTCGGCACCTAAAATGAAGGCTTGTGCTAAGCCATCCGGGCTCGGTTGCACGGTGTAATGAATCGACAGTCCCCATTGGCTGCCGTCTCCGAGTAGGTCGGCAAAAGCCACCTGGTCTCTTGGTGTGGTGATAATGAGCACATCGCGAATACCCGCTAACATCAGCGTCGCCAACGGATAATAAATCATGGGCTTGTCGTAGATGGGCATCAGCTGTTTGCTCACTGAGCTCGTCAGGGGATAAAGCCTGCTCCCAGATCCGCCGGCGAGGATAATGCCTTTATAGCGTGTCGCTGTCACAATGGTTTTCACGTGAGGATTTCTGGTAGTTTACTGCTGATTGGTACGAGTGTCAGTGGATTGAGTGCATCTCTTTCATAGGCTGGTAGACTTGCCGCCTTCTCACCCTGCAGGAGAGTTAGTTATCAACGCGCCTATATCATCCGCCGAGTCGCCTTTGTGTGCCGCCCACGACCTGAGTAAGCCGGCGCTAAAATCGCTGCGCATAGCGTTGCTCGGCTATCGCTCCGAGCCCTATTCAGGCGGTCAAGGTATTTATCTTAAGTATTTGAGTCGCGCACTGACCGCTCAAGGCCACAAGGTCACGGTTATTTCTGGTCCGCCTTACCCACAACTTGATGACGATGTACCCCTTCAGGCCTTGCCCAGCGCTGATCTTTATCAGCACGGATTGAGCTCGGTGTCTTGGCCTACCTTCAAGTCAGATCGTTTAGTACGCAGGGAATGGCTCAGTAAGTTAACCGGGGGCTTTGTTGAGCCCTGGACGTTCGGCGAGCGCGCGCGGGATTATTTACTGCCTCGGTTATCGGACTTTGATGTGGTGCATGACAACCAAACCTTGGCAGACGGGGTACTGGACTTACAGCAGGCAGGTATGCCGTTGGTGACCACTATTCACCATCCGATTACCCGCGATCTTCGGTTAGCGCTGGCGGCAGAGCCCCGCTGGCACTATCGACTGTTTATTAAGCGGTGGCACAGCTTTCTTGCTATGCAGGGGCGCGTTGCTCGCGAGCTTGAGCATATTGTTACCGTTTCAGGTGCATCAAAGGCCGATATTGTCAGCGACTTTGGTGTCGATCCTGCGCGCGTATCGGTACTGCATAATGGCGTTGATTCAGCATTATTTAAACCGCTTCCCCATGTCCAGCGCCAACCTTGCCAGATTATGGCCACAGCGTCGGCCGATACGCCCACCAAAGGGCTGCATATTTTATTGGCGGCAGCAGCACGCCTCGTGGGTAGTTATCCGGCATTGGGTTTGACACTGATTGGCAAGCCCAGACCCGGCGGCGATATTGAGCGCTTGGTCAGCTCGCTGAATCTACATGACCGGATTCGCTGGGTGAGCAATGTTGATCATGAAACTATCGTCGACTTGTATGCCCAGAGCACAATAGCGGTGGTTCCCTCGCTCTATGAGGGCTTTGGTTTACCCGCGGTGGAGGCGATGGCGTGTGGTATTCCGCTGATATCCTCTGACGGTGGTGCGTTAGCTGAGGTGGTGGGTAGTGGTGGACGAATAGTGCCCGCGGGCGACGTTGAGGCGCTGACCTGCGCGTTAGATGACTGGCTTTCAGATGCTGGAGCACGGGACGAGTGGGGTCGGCGAGCGCGAGCCCGAGTGGAGGCGCATTTTTGTTGGGACATCTGTGCTGAGCGGCTAGTTAATGAGTATCGTCAGCGGGTATTGGCATGCTGACGGTTGATTTCAGCTGGTTTTCAATGGTCGGAGGGAGCACCTGTCTCGACGTGGGTTGCGGTGAGGGTCGGCACGCGTTGGCCGCGTACACGCGATCATCGGCCAATGTGGTGGGCATTGACCTGTCCCGTGACGATGTGCGCACCGCGCACTCGCGGATTAGTGATATGCAAGCTTCTGAGCCCCCAGGGAAGGTTAATTTCACCCAGGGCGACGCAACGCAATTGCCTTTCTCTGACGCCAGTTTTGATCGCGTTATTTGCAGCGAAGTCTTGGAGCATATTCCCAATTATCTGTCAGTGATTGAAGAGCTTGTTCGGGTCCTCAAGCCCGGTGGGCGGCTGTGCGTCAGTGTCCCCCGAGCGTGGCCCGAGCAACTATGCTGGTGGTTGAGTAGCGCTTATCACAACACGCCAGGGGGGCATATACGAATTTTTAGTCGCCGCTTTTTACGCACCGAAATCATCCGCCATGGCCTTCAGTGCTATCACGAACACGGCGCACACGCCTTGCATGTGCCTTACTGGTGGCTGCGTTGTTTGTTCTGGTCCAAAGGTGAAACGCATCCACTGGTATCTGGTTACCACCGATTATTGGTGTGGGATCTGCTCAAGCGACCCTGGCTGACCCACTGGTTCGACAAACTCTGTAACCCCTGGCTGGGTAAAAGCATTGTTATGTATTTTAATAAGCCGGGATTACTGAGCAATATCGCGGCCTTGGACGACGAGCGATGAGCGGGCTAGCACTGAGTCGCCATTTATTCCCGGCCGATTTTTTGCGTCCGACGGTTGAGTTTATTTTACGTACCCAAACCCCCGATGGCGAAATACCGTGGTTCAAACACGGTCACTCGGACCCTTGGGATCATACTGAAGCGGCGATGGCGCTTTCGATTGCTGGTGAATACAACGCTGCAGCGCAGGCTTATTTATGGTTGGCCGATAAGCAACTCGATGATGGCAGTTGGTGGCGGGCGTATCGTAATGGTCAGCCCGATAATCCGGATCGCAGAGAATCAAATTACGTCGCCTATATTGCCACCGGGGTTTGGCACCATTACCTCATTACTCAAGACTACGAATTTCTTGAGCGACTGTTTCCCACGGTAGCGAAAGCGATGGACTTTGTGCTGGGACTGCAGAGTGAGTGGGGAGAGATAGATTGGGCGGTCGATGGCAATGGTCAGCCCAAGGGGGATGCGCTGGTGACCGGCTGTAGTTCGATTTACAAAAGTCTTGAATGCGCCGCTCATATAGCGACAGAACTGGCAGCGCCACGAGAGCACTGGCTCTTGGCTAGGGAAGCACTCGGTGGGGCCTTGCGCTATCGACCCGAGCGCTTTGATCGCACGTGGGCCACTAAGTCCCGGTATGCTATGGACTGGTTTTACCCGATTCTTACGGGCGTAGTTACCGGCTCGAGCGCCATCGAGCGCATCAATGCGCGTTGGCATGAATTCGTCGAGCCTGGATTGGGCTGTCGGTGTGAGATTCAGGAGCCCTGGGTGACTGTTGCCGAAACCTGCGAGTTGACGATGGCGCTCGTGGCTGCCGGCGATCGCGATCGCGCGCTTGAGGTATACGCTTGGCTCGATCAATGGCGTGATACAGACGGTGCATGGTGGACGGGTTATCAATTGGTGGACGACGTGCTCTGGCCCGACGAAAAGCCTACTTGGACCGCCGGCGCTATTATTCTTGCGGCTGACGCCCTGACGGGCCATACCCCAGCAGCCACCCTATTCACGCAGGTTATCGAACCCTCCCGCGAGGACTTAACCACCGCACAGGCAGTCTGATAGCACCTTAACGTAAACGGCGTAATGCCCGCAGTGACCCACACTGGGAATGGTGTTCGTACAGCCCGGAGGCGAGGGCCATTCGCCACACGGTGTAAGGTGCCTGCCCGCCAGTAGCGGGGTCGGGAAAAACATCGTGAATAGCGAGAAAGCCCCCGGGCATAACCCGCTGGCCAAAGGTTCGCCAGTCGGTGAGAGCCGCCTCAAGGCTGTGACCACCATCGATGAATACCAGGCCAAACGCTATCCCCTGCCAATGCCGACCCAGCTGCTCGGTACTCGCCACCATGGCAATGACCTGCTCGTCGAGACCGGCTTGACTGATAGTGCGACGAAATTCACGCAGGGTATCCACCTGACCGAGATCATCAACGAGGGTCTCATCATGGAAGGCTTCACCCACTTGATGCTCTTCTGAGCCCCGGTGGTGGTCGAGGGCGAACACCACGGTTTGCTGGGCGCGCGCGGCCTCGGCGAGCCATAAGGTCGATCGACCGCAGTAGCTACCAATCTCTAACAGAGGACCCAGCTCAGCGGCCTGTTGCGCCAGCTTGTGGAGATGCCAGCCCTCGTCATCGGGGAGGAAGCCGCGTACCGCGGGGCTAGGGGGTAGGGTCATCGTTGGTCAGAGACTGCTGTCAGCCACCGCTGAGCAGGTAACGCCCAGCGAGCGTTACCATGCGATTCGTTACACTCTGCAGCGCTAAAGACCACTGCCGGCAGTCGGCGCGGGAGGCGGTTGTAAATAGCCATTTAGCGTAGCCACGTCGTCGGGCGATAGAGTGCCGGCATTTTCTTTCAGGCGCAGGGTATTGACGATAAAGTCATAACGGCTATTGGCATAATCCCGTTGTGCTGAAAACAACACATTTTGGGCGTTGAGAACATCGACAATGTTACGAGTGCCGACTTCGTAGCCAGCCTCAGTAGCGTCTAAGGCACTTTGCGATGACTTAATGGATTTTTTACGCGCTGCCACTCGAGCAATATCAGACATGACCGTCATATGAAGCGAGCGGGCTTCTGTTACGGTGGTGCGCATTAGATTGATACGATTCTCTCGAGCAGCGATGTACTGTTGCGCTGTTTGTCGGCGGTTAGCACTGATTCTTCCACCGGAATACAAGGGCATATCGACTCGAAGCTGCCAGGCCTCTTGGGTTTGCTCCGATTGCGGCTGGACAAGAAAGATCGGTTGGGGAATAGCCGATCGAGTGCCCTCGGTGTCAGTATCCGCATAGCGGTAGGTGACCGTCACTTTGGGTGCGTGCTCCAGTTTATTCGCCCGAGCCAACTGCCGAGCAGATTCTTCGGCGTAGCGGGCCGCGGCAAGCAGGTAATTATTTTCCAACGCGAAATCCACCCAAGATGAGCGCTCTTCAGGGCTAGGAGCCTTGGCGTTAAAGCCTTGCTGGAGCTCAAACAACTGGCCATGACGTTGTCCGGTGAGGATGGACATCCGCTCTTTGGCAACGGCGACATTATTTTCCTCAACAATGCGCTGGACTTCCGCTAAGTCTCGAGCCGCTTCGGCCTCATACACATCAGTAATGGCAATAAGCCCCACTTCAAATCGTTGACGGGTCTGCTCCAGCTGTCGCTCAAAGGCTTTTTCCTGGGCTTGGGTGGCAGACAGGTTGTCCTGAGCACGCAAAACGCCAAAGTAAGCGTCTGCAACCCGGACAATGAGATTCTGCGTGTTGGCGGCGAACTCTGCTTCGGCCTGTCGGCTGAATTCTTCGCCCGCTTTAAAGTTATACCAGGCGGACAGATCAAACAGGGTTTGGGATAGCGACACGTCCCACCCGTCTGTTTCAGTGTCACTCAGGTTGAAGCCTTCACCAACAAAAGGGGCACCCGAATCAAAACCTAAAATTTGCTGGCTGGTGGTTTTAGTTTTGCTGTTGGAGACGCCGTAGCCTGTGTTGACCTGGGGAAGCAGCGCCGACAACGCAATAGTTTCGCGCTCTACATTGGCAAGATACTGTGCCTCTTGGGCTCGGAGCTGAGCGTCATTTTCGAGGGCCAGCTCGTAAAGGTCCAGTAAAGAGCCTGACTGGGCCAGCTGGGTGACGGACAATAACATGCCGCCAGCAATGCCCGTGAAGACCCGCCGTTTACATAAAAGCGTCATTGGAAACCCCTTTTCATCTTGCGCGATTAGCTTAGTTGACTGTGCCGAGAATAGACAGGGTAATAAGTCTAGCATCATAGTGGCGATGAGATCAGGGTTAAATCCGCTGCTTTTATGCAACAACAGTTGTTACACTTAGCGGCTGGAACGATGGAGCGTTGTTAGGAGTAGCGTCTTTGAAGTTGAAAACCTCACGTTACAAGGTGGACTTGATTGACTTGCACAGTATTTGTGAGGCTAATTACGCTCGTCTTATGCGTTTGTTTCCAGACTACGAACAAAGCAATGAGCGTCGCATCGAGGCGGGCGCAGCTCGGCTATGCTTGACGGTGCGAGAGCGCTGTCGCTACACCACGATGCTGGCCCTCCGGCATACCACGCCACTCACAGGAAAGCTGGGCGTGGTTGAGCTGGAACTTCGTTTATACCATGATGCACGCATGGCTGAGGTCGTGGGCTTCCAAGCTCACACCCGAGTCAAGGGCCGCTACCAGTACCCCAATCAATATATGTACGCCAGAGATGAGAAGCGGCAACAAAATAGTTATATTGCCGATTTGCTGGCTTTTTGTTTAGCCGAAGGACGGGAACCCCAAGTGCCCCTGCTGGCTCAGCAACGCGTGAACAATGAGGTGCCAACGTGAGAGACAACGCGTTGCGGGGCGATTGCACCTTGGCGGCTGATGGCGAGCTTCGGTTGTTGCAAATAACCGATATGCATCTGATGGCGGAGCGAGGGGGAACCTTGCTCAACATGGATACTGACGATTCGCTCGAAGCAGTGGTCGACACCGCCGTAAAGCGCGCGCATGAGCCCCATGCTCTGCTCATTACCGGCGACATCGCTGGCGATGGATCGGCCGCTGCCTATTCGCGTTTGGAGCAGGCGCTGAAGCCTCTCGGGGCCCCCAGCTTTTGGCTGCCAGGCAATCACGATGGCTGCTCGCAGGCCCACGTACCGACTGAGCGCTTTAGTCGCAGCCTGACAACCCCACATTGGCACGTCGTCATGTTAAATTCGCAGGTGGAAGATCAAGTGGGCGGGCATCTGGCAGCCCAAGAGCTTGAAGCGCTATCCGCGGCGGTCGATACCGCCACCACGACACAGCGTCATTTGCTCGTTGCCTTGCACCATCCCCTCCATGCCTTAGGTTGTGCTTGGCTAGATCCACAGCGCGTCGATAATGCCAGTGTGTTTATGACCGAAGTGGGCCGATGTCAAAAAAGTGTGGTGGTCATTTCAGGTCATGTCCACCAAGCCAATGATCTGACAGTCGAGGGCAGCCGCTGTCTCACCAGTCCGTCGACCTGCATACAGTTTGAGCCCGGACAAGCGAATTTTAAAGTCCACGACATTGCCCCAGGCTATCGCTGGCTTACCCTGCATCCAAACGGTGATCTCGAGACGGCCGTTGTTCGAGTAGAAGGCCGGTCCTTTGTCGTCGACCTCGATTCGGGTGGCTATTTATAAGGTCCAAGAGCGATAGCGTCCAACCGTTATCGGTAGGCAGGGTTAGACATTTACCAGTAGTGGCGTTTTCTGGATTGTCAGCGTCTTAGCCGTGACTCATGTTCCGGGTATAGGGGTATTATCTCAGTTTGCAGAGAGGAGAGCGGTAGTCCGCCAATGAGTCAATATAACGCTGAAGCTATCGAGGTTCTTACCGGCCTTGAACCGGTGCGCAAGCGCCCCGGTATGTATACCGATACCACCCGCCCTAACCATCTCGCCCAAGAAGTCATCGATAACAGCGTCGATGAAGCCCTTGCCGGTTATGCCGACCGAGTGGATGTCACGCTGCATACGGATGGATCCATTAGCATTGTCGACAATGGTCGAGGCATGCCCGTCGATTTACACCCGGAGCAAAAGAAGCCCGGTGTGGAGGTCATTCTCTGTACTCTGCATGCAGGGGGCAAGTTCTCCTCTACCAGTTATCAGTTTAGCGGTGGTTTGCACGGCGTCGGCGTGTCGGTGGTCAACGCGCTTGCTAAGCGTCTTGACGTGACTATTCGCCGGGATGGGACTATCTATACCATGGCCTTTGAGGGCGGTGAAAAAGTGTCTGAACTTAGCGTTGCCGGCACCTGCGGTAAACGTAACACGGGTACGGGCATTCGATTTCTACCTGATGCCCATTATTTTGACTCACCCCATTTCTCATTACCCCGGTTAGTCCATGTATTGCGGGCTAAGGCGGTTCTTTGTCCCGGTTTCCGCGTCACTTTACTGGATGAAAAAAAGGGTGAAAAAACCGAGTGGTACTACGAGGATGGCTTATCCGATTACTTGGCTGACGCAACCATCGATTACCCCGTGCTACCCGAGCGACCGTTTACGGGCAGTTTTAGTGCCACCTCAGAGGCCGTGGATTGGGCGCTGCAGTGGTTGCCCGAGGGTGGAGACGTGGTCGGCGAATCCTACGTCAATCTCATTCCCACCCCCCAAGGTGGCACACACGTTAATGGCCTGCGCTCTGGATTGCTGGAAGCGATTAGGGAGTTTTGCGAACTGCGCAATTTATTACCCCGCGGTATTAAACTGACCGCCGAAGACATCTGGGATCGCTGCTGTTTTATACTCTCGTCAAAACTTGAGGACCCACAATTTTCAGGACAAACCAAGGAGCGTTTATCCTCGCGCGAAGCCGCGGGGTTTGTTAGCGGAGCGGCGAAAGATGCTTTTAGCCTTTGGCTTAATCAACACACCTCCGACGCGGAGCTGTTGGCTGAGCTGTGCATCAATCGCGCTCAAGCACGATTGCGATCAGCGAAGAAAGTGGTCCGTAAAAAAGTGGCCACCGGCCCTGCGCTGCCAGGAAAGTTAGCTGATTGCACCACCGAGGACCCCGCCCATGGGGAGTTGTTTTTAGTAGAGGGCGATTCTGCCGGAGGCTCGGCTAAGCAAGCCCGGAACCGTGAATTCCAAGCCATCTTGCCTTTGCGAGGCAAGATTTTGAACACATGGGAGGTCGACTCGCAGGAGATTCTTGCGTCTGCCGAGGTGCATAACATTTCTGTGGCCTTGGGTATTGACCCTGCGAGTGATGATTTAAGCGGCTTGCGGTATCACAAGGTGTGTATTCTTGCAGATGCAGACTCCGATGGCCTGCACATAGCCACCTTAATCTGCGCCTTGTTTTTGCGCCATTTTCGACCCTTAGTGCGTGCCGGACACGTGTACGTCGCCATGCCGCCGTTGTATCGAATTGATGTTGGGAAGGAGGTCTATTACGCTCTCGACGAGGCCGAGCGCAATGGCATTCTGGATCGCTTGGCGGCAGAAAAAAAACGCGCTAAGCCCAACGTACAGCGTTTTAAAGGGCTGGGCGAGATGAATCCTGGACAGCTGCGTGAGACAACCATGGATCCGGACACCCGCCGCTTGGTGCAGCTCATATTGGAAGCCGATGAAGACACCAATGGCATGTTTGATATGCTACTGGCGAAGAAGCGCGCGGGTGATCGAAAAACGTGGCTGGAATCCAAAGGCGATCTTGCTGAAGTGGTTACTTGATTGACTCACGTAGGGATTCGGCGCCAGTCAATGTAAGCAAGGCGCCACCATTACCATCGGAAATCAGACAGTGGGATAGCGATATGCATCATCAACTCATCGACGCTTGCGGGCTTGCAGGCAATAGGACGGGCAACAGGCGACAGCCGGCCCTGCGAGCGCTTGGCGGCTTATTGGTCGGCTTTATCATGCTGTCGGCGCCCTTGGCCAGTGCTGACTGGCGTGTCAGTGACGGCTCCAGCGTTCATTACGTCTCGATAAAAAATCAAGCGATTGCTGAAAATAATGTCTTTACCGAGATCACTGGCGGTATTACTGACACGGGTAGCTTATCGCTGGCGGTTGATCTGGCATCGGTGCAGACCAAGGTCGATATTCGTAATCAGCGTATGCGCGACATCTTCTTCGATGTGGCGAACTTCCCGAACGCATTGGTCAGCGCTCAGCTGGAGGCCCTTGACCTCGCGCAGATTGATGCCGGGCAAGCGGTCGAGCGGCGAGTGTCACTGAGGCTGTCGTTACATGGCATCGTGGCGACGGTTGACGCTTATGTTCGGGCAGTGGTGGTGGGCGACCAGCTATTGGTGACTACGCTAGAGCCGGTATTGATTGCTGCGGGTGATTTTGGCCTGGCTGAGGGGGTCAGCGCGCTGCAAAAGCTCGCGGGCCTGACAGGGATTGCCAGCGCGGTGCCCGTGACCGTGAATATCCAATTTCAAAAAGACTAGCAGCCCTCAGCGCAACCCAGCCGTCTGGACTATGGCCTGAAGTTGGGCGCTGTAGCGGCCAGCTTTCGCACCGTCGCCCAACGCCTTCGCGTAGCCAATTAGGGCGTAGAGTACCTCTGGGTTACCGGGTAAATCGGTGTTGAGCCGCTCCAATACCGTCAGTGCTTGCTCGAGCTTACCGGTGTCATGCAGGGCGATCGCGTAGACGTAGCGGTGGCGACTCTCGCCTGCCTCCTCGCTTGCAGCCGCTTCGAGGTGCACTAAGGCGCTATCGATATTGCCCGCGCGTATCTCCAACAGACCCAGCGAATGCTGCAAAGCGCCGACCTCGGGTGTTAGCTTTATTCCCTTAACCAGTAGCGCGCGGGCTTGCTCTTCGCGGTCGGTCTGACGGAATAAATCGCTCAGATTTAATCGCGCAGCGACGAACTGAGGGTTAATTCGCAACGCTTCCTTGAGCGCAGACTCTGCCTGACTCGTCTTGCCCTGGCTAATCCAAACGTTGGCCAATTGCAGTTGAACCGAGGGCATATCCAGATGCGCAGATTGAACGGTCTCGTATTCAGCCAGCAGCGCGTCAAGTGGCGCGATATCTTTCCCTCGTAATGCCCCTCGTGGCGTCCCTGCCAACGCCTCGGCTACCGCCATGCGCACCCCCAGTATAGGATCATCGATAAGAGTGCGTAGCAGCAAATAGCGCTGCTGTGGCGCCAGCGCTGAGGTGCTGCGAACGGCACTTGCTCGTAACAGCGCGTCCTCAGAGGTCAGTATCATGGCAGCGGTACGCGATAGGTCTGGGGGAGAGAATTGACCGTAGTGCTCTATGGCCGAAGCCCGCAAAATGGCTGTGGCATCGTTATTGTCGATGATAGCCTTGAGCGATGTTAGTGCGCGAACATCACCGCGCTGGGCAGAGTGAAAGGCCCGTGCAGGATGATTGCGCTGATCCGTGAAATGTATACCCCATTTTTTTAGAGCATCAAGTGCCCAGGATGCGGACTGATCTTGATGGCACTGAGTACAGGCATTTGGGCTGCCTGTGGTCAGGCTCAAATCGGGTCGGGGTATACGCATGCTGTGATCCCGTCGCGCATCCACGCCCATATACACTTGGCTGGGCATATGGCACTCGACACATTGTGCGCCGGGCGAGGCCGGACTGTGTCGGTGATGCTGTTTCTGGTCGTAAACCGCCGGCTGGTGGCATTGCGCGCACAAACCATTGCCTTTGGCGAGCAAGGTATTGCTATGAGGGTTATGGCAGTTGGTGCAGACCACGTCCGCTTGATGCATCTTGCTTTGTATGAATGAGCCGTAGACGTACACTTCATCATTTATTTGCCCATCGGGCCAGTACAAGGGTGAGCGGAGCGTGGCCAAGCGATGGGTGTCTAGAAGATCTGCGCCGTAGTGATAATCACCTAAGGTGCTACGACGCGCGTGGCAGCGGCCACAATTATCGATTTGCGCGTTGTTTTCAAGCGCTGATTGGCGCTGGGCGATGGCTTCCCCCTCCGTCCAGCGCCAGGTTCCTCGCCCCGCCAAGCTCATAGCAAAGCCGCCATGGGCAATCCCCTCAAGGTCACCCAGCTGGGCGCGTTCCACGTGTTGACTGCCTGGACCGTGACAGGCCTCGCAGCCAACATCAATTTGATCATAGCGGGTATCGAAGCGGCGGGTGTCTGCGCTGTAGTTCTTGCGCACATTGGTGCTGTGGCATTCAGCGCAACGGGTGTTCCAGTTGTGATAGGGCCCGGTCCAGTGTAAAGGGTCGTCTGCTGTTATGGGGGCTTGATCTGCATAGATATGGTACCAGCGCTGACCGCCTTGAGCGGTGGGCCGCGAATCCCATGCAATGCTCAGTGCTTGTAGACGCCCCCCTGATAGGGGTAACAGCAGCTGCTGTAAGGGATAAACGCCAAAAACATAGGCCACCTTGAACGCCTCAAGCTCACCGGCGGCGTTGTCAGTTTCCACCCAAAATTCGGTGTCCCGACGAAAAAAGCGAGTGATGGTTTCGCCGTATTGGAAGCGAGCATCATTGAAGTCACCGAGCACCGTTTGTTCGCTGACCGTCTGCATGGCGAGGTCATGATGAGAGTTTAGCCAATCGTCCTGCTGTTGTACGTGACAGCCTGCGCAGGCGCCATTGCCCAGATAGTCTGCCCCGAGCGCAATCGGCGTTAAACAGCTAAGCAATAGTAGCCAATACAGGCGTTGGATGCGTGCAACAATGATCAAACTGGTTTCTGCCCAAATAATTCAGTGGCCACTACCCAATCAGTATATCGTTATTATGAGCATGTTGTTTGATCAGATGTACCCTTGACCGGGGATAGGCTCCGGGGCGCGCTTACCGATACACTAGCCCTGTTTCAAGCCACCTATTCAAGCCACCCAGATAGAGAGCACAATGGCCTATGAACATTAGCATTCTTAAAACCGATGCGGTGCGCCCCGAATGGGTTGCCACCTTCGGAGAATACCCCGATATGTTTGAGCGGCTATTAACGCTCGTCGATCCAACGCTATCGTTTCAGGTGTGGGACGTGGAGCAGGGCGCCTTGCCGCCAACCACCGACGGGGTTGATGGCTTCATTATTACAGGGTCAAAAAGTAGCGTTTATGAAGACAAGCCGTGGATTAGGCAGTTAGAAGATTTTGTCCGGCGTTTGCACCGCGAGCGACGCAAGGTGGTGGGCATCTGTTTTGGTCACCAGCTGATTGCCCAGGCGTTGGGTGGTCTGGTGGATAAGTCCCCAAAAGGCTGGGGCGTTGGTGTTCACTCCTACGCCATAACGGCGCCGACATTGAGTGCCGACGGGCAGGGCGAGGTGCTCAGTTTACTCGCGTCGCATCAAGATCAGGTCATGTCTGCCCCTGTCGATGCTGAAGTGGTTGCTCACAGTGAGCACTGCCCCATCGCAGGTTTCAAAATCGCTGACCACATACTGACCTTTCAGGGGCATCCAGAATTTATTCCCGAATATTCACGGGAAATTATGCACTTCCGGCGATCTATGATTGGCGATGAAAGAGTGTACGCCGGCATGGCGTCGCTCGATGCCATAGAGCATCAGGGGGAGCGGGTCGCGCGCTGGATGCTTAGCTTTTTCGGCGCCCAATGACAAGAACTGGGCGCGCCAGTCAGGGGTATCTATGATCGCGCACCTTGCAATAGCGGCTAGGGGGGGTGGGCTACCAACTGCCGGTATTGTCCATTGACGCCCAAGGCGCTTGAGGCGCTAGGGGCTCGCCCTCCTGCAATAACTCAATGGAAATGCCCTCAGGGGAGCGAACAAAAGCCATATAGCCGTCCCGAGGCGGGCGATTAATGGTCACGCCGCCGTCCATGAGCCGTTGGCAAACGGTGTAAATATTATCCACTCGATAGGCGAGGTGGCCAAAATTACGGCCACCATCATAGGCCTCAAAATCCCAGTTATGGGTTATTTCCAACAGCGGACTCTGGCTCTCGGTGGCGCCTGATGCGTCCGCCGGTGCGGCAAGAAATACCAATGTAAATCGACCTTTCTCGCTGTCGTAGCGCTTTACTTCGACTAATCCTAGGTGGTCACAAAAAAAGGTTAAGTTAGCGTCGAGATCACTGGCACGGATCATAGTGTGTAAATAGCGCATGGTTCGCTCCACCGGATTAAGAGAGCGATAGTGTAACTTGCTGCGCAGCCCAGTGGCAGCGCGCTTGGCTCCGAGGCTTAGCGAGACAGACAGTGCGAGCTCGTAGTCATCGACCGAGTGGGATAATGGGTGCGCAAATTCCATCGAGGCAGGTCTTCGCGTTACACTGGCGGTCTTGAACCTAGTCTTGGTAACCGGTGCATCGCACGGGAAGATTTTTTGTCAACGTTGAGTCCTGTTATGTGGTTTCGCAATTTACGTCCCTATCGTTTATCCGACAGACTAGGCTTGAATGCCGAAGAACTGGCACAGCGTCTTTCCTCGCGGCCATTTGTCCCTTGCCGTCCGACCCAGCCACAAAGTACCGGTTGGGTAGCGGCACTCGCAGACTCGGCGGAGGCGCTTGTCCATGCTGCCGGTCCGTTTTGGTTGATTCGATTGCAGCGAGAAGAAAAACTACTGCCACCGTCCGTGGTGCGAGAAGAAGTACACCATCGCGTTAGCCAGATTCAACTGGCTGAGAGCCGCAAGATCTATCGTAAGGAAAAACTCACTATTGGCGATGAGGTGACCCAGGATCTACTGCCTCGCGCGTTCACGCGCAATAAAGCCATTGAGGCGCTGATCCATGAAAAAGATGGCTGGCTGTGGGTGAATAACGCCAGCGCGTCCCGAGCAGAAGATCTATTAAATGCCGTACGTGACGCGATTGGCAGTTTGCCTGCAGTGTTACCCAATAGCCGGAGAAATCCGGCTATGGTGATGAGTGAGTGGCTGCTCCATAACGATTTACCCAATGGCTTTGAGTTAGGTCACGAAGCAGATCTCGTCGAGCCGGGTGAGGATGGGGGTGTGGTACGTGCTCGCAGCATGATGTTGGACTGCGACGAAATACGTTCCCACATTGAATCGGGGAAGCAGGTACAACGCCTAGCATTGCGTTATCAAGACCGACTCAGTTTTGTGCTCGGCAGTGATCTCGTGCTTCGTCGACTAAAATTTGGCGAGGCGTTGTTGGGCGCAAACGACGAGCTGAAAGACGACAGACTTGCTCGTCGAGACGCGGACTTTTTACTCATGGCGGAAGCTATCTCAGAACTCAACCCTATACTGTTAAACGCCTTTGGCGGCCTCGCGGAGTAGCGGCTATGGATTTTCCTAAGCCAGGGCGTTACCGCCATTATAAAGGGAATGAGTACCAAGTGATGGACGTCGCGCGCCACTCAGAAACCCAAGAGTGGTTTGTGGTATATCGGACGCTTTATGGTGATTACAGTCTGTGGGTCAGACCCTTAAGTATGTTCACTGAGACGGTGACCGTCGATGGATATACTCAGCCACGTTTTGCCTTTGTGGCCAAATAGCGATGGTTCGAACCGGGGGCTTGCCCCCGGCGTTCGATGACCCGCCCTCCGCTTAATAACCCTCAACAGCGCCTGCCGTTAGGTTAAGATAGCGATTGGCCGGTTAGAGAGGCCAGCCATTAACAGCGCTTGCCGTGGAGTGTGCTGACGACGTTGGGCCACTGTGCGGTTAAAGCCCTATCAAGCAATGAGGTGACAGTGCCGAGCTTACGCCAATCTCCCGGTGAAACCGCCGTAGACCCAGAGGTACCCGACGTTACGCGGCGGCTGCAAGCGCTCCGGCGACATCCGAGCTCCGCTGATTTTTATGTGGCTGAATTTCCAAAATCGGGGATCACTTTCTTAACGGTGCTGCTCGCCAATGCTTTCCTTGCGGCTAACGGCTACCGTGCGCGAGCCACCTTCGCATCTGTGCGTAACTATATTGTCGATCTCTGCGTTGCTGAGCACGTCGAGTCGTTGTTGTTCCAAGATCCTCCGGTGCGTTTTTATAAGACGCACTCGCTATTCTCAAGCCAGTTTATTCATAGCCTCTATTTGGTTCGCCACCCAGCCGACGTTTTAATGAGTAACTTTCGTTATGCCAAGGGCCGCGGGTGGTGGGAGAACGATGATATTACCGCGTTTATAGAGCACCCTACTTTTGGTATCGACGCCTGGTGTCGGCACGTGGATTCATGGCTCGTTGAGCATCGGTTTGCGTCAGACGTCGTCTTTGTTCATGTCGTACGCTACGAGGATTTAGTGGCGGATCCCCTTGCGACACTGAAGTCACTCGACGAAAATTTTGGGTGGAACCTCCCCGAGCAAGCGCTCACAGAGACCCTTGAACTCGGTTCTAGAGAGGCTATGAGGGCCCAGGAGGCGCGCTATCGCGCCACTAACCCCAACCATGAGTTTGAATTTGTGTCTCCGCAAGAAGCCGACGTTGAGGAGTTTGTACGCCAGCAGGCGTTGGCGCGCTGTACCGCTCAGCTGGCTTTATTGGGCTACGATCAGTGAGTGCGCCTTTCGCCGCCAATACATAGCTCATGGCAGCTACGTGGCCAGTGGGTAGATTATTGGCGAAATTTGATTCGCAGCATCAGCGCATCGGAGCCGGGGTTGCGGCTTTGAATGCCGCCGTTGGACATGTGGTCAATGGTCAGCCCTAGGCCAATATCTTTATTGATATCAAAGCCTATGCCGATCATTGATCGGAAATGAACCGTACCCCCTAGATCGGTGTCACCGCCATGATATAGCCCGGGCATGAAACCCATCTCGACAAACCAGTTCTCGGCAAAACGGTACTCTCCAGTCACGCCGCCACCGAAAAACGCATCCCGATCCTCGTCGATTCGACCTGCAACCGCCCAGCGACCTGTAAGACGCCCATAAGTCCACTGCACCGGCCAGTGGTGCTCGGCCACCAGTCCAAAGCCGTCGGTATCGATATCGGTAGTCACCGCAGCTGCCCAATCGGCGCGCGCGGCTAGTGCCATGCCGGACATGAACAGGAAGCACACGATCGGTAGTATTTTTTGCGTCACGGGTTCACTCCTTAAGCGCCGCTATTTCATCCATCCGGATACTGCTGCCTTTTTGCCACCTATCGATTGCTATTGGCTTTAGCGCCGATAGCCTTGCCGGGCTCCTAGCGAGGGGTCGGCCCACGCTGTAGTCAGGTTGACGGAACGACTGCCCCGGCCACTCAGATCAAGCCCATGAGCATGTCAGCGGGTAATTTATCAAGCTCCGGTCGAAGACGTCAATTGGTAGCGGGGGCTGAGGCGACGGGTTGCTCGGTTATCTGGATGGCTAACGCGCACTCCAAGGGGTATCGCCAAGTTAACGGGCCCAGCTTGGTAGAAGCAGCACTACCTGTGGCGAGCTGCCAATCAAGATGGGGAAGTAGTTGACGTGTACCTCCAGGCCAAGCGCGATGGTGCTACTGCCAAGCGTTTTTTCAGGCGCTTACTGCTGAGCTTTAAGGGTGAGGCGAGGAAGATCGTGACCGATAAGTTGCGTAGTTATGGCGTGGCCCATCGGGAGCTGATGCCCGATATGATCCACAGCACTCACCAGTATGATAATAACAAAGCAGAGCAATCGCATGAGGCTACCCGGGTGCGGGAGCGAGGGATGCGACGGTTCAAGTCGGCTGGGCAGGCACGGCCTTTACGTTCAAGACCATCGAGTCCAACCCGCTCATAGGCGTCATACCAGCGATAAAAACTGCTTCGGCTGACGTTGATCTCATCGAGTGTCCGGCGAACGGAAAGCTCAGAATCTTCCACCAGTCGGATAATAGCTAGCTTTTCTGAGGCGGTGCGCATTAGTCGTCGTCCAAGATCACACCCTGCCCAGTCAGATTTTTTTGAGCCAGTCATTGCGCAGATAAAGTTCTGCCACGGCTTGCTTTAGATCACCATTCTCGCTTTTGAGGCCGGAGACTTCATCGGTATTGGCTTCTCGCACGGTATCGCCCGACAGTCGCTTCTTGCCGGCTTCCAGGAAGTTTTTGCTCCAACGATAATAGCGATTGGCATTGATGCCTTCCCGGCGGCATAGTTGGGCAATAGAACACTCGCCTCGTAAACCATCAAGAACAATACGAATCTTCTCCTCGCTAGAAAACTTCCTGCGGGTATTGCGCCGTATGTCCTTGACCGTTTTTTCTGTGCTTGACATACTCATAGTGATTCTCCTCTACCTAGGTTTAAATGTAGCAGAAGCCTCTCTTAGTGAATCAAGTCATTTGGTACCATGGTGGCTGACGCCACACACCTAGTAACTATCCAATATGGTGACGATTATGAAAAATAGCAGCGGTTCCTCCCCAATCTTGGCGCTAGGGACGATCATAATAGCCACACTAATGCTGAATGCTCAAATGGCACAGGCACGCCCGGCATTTATTGAGCAGTTTAAAGACACCTACCCGGAGTCGCGCACAAGCGATGTCCGTTGTGCCACCTGCCACTCCGAAGCCAGCGGAGGCGCGTCCTGGAATGCTTATGGACGTGATCTAAAAGCAAATGGAGGCAATGTCGGTCCGGCTGGAAATCTCGTGCCTGTACTTTTGGCGATACAATCATTGAATTCTGATGCGATCGCGGGTGATAACCTCTCGGAGATTTTGGCCGGTAGCCAGCCGGGCTGGTGTGAGCCCCTGACAGCCGGTTGCAATAATCAAACTTACAATGCCGACGGCTCAAATGCAGGCGCTGGCATTCCTCCTGCTGAGGTCGTTCTTGATGCTGGAGACGTTGTGGTTCCGGAGCCAAATATTCAGGTCACACCGACATCGGTGGACTTTGGTTCGGTGTTGATTGGCGATAGTAAAAGCCTCAGCGTTAATATCGTTAATACTGGGCAGAGCGATTTGACGGTGAGCTCATTAGTGAGCGGTTTGCCTTTTGCGATTGAAAATCCGGCTGCAGCTGTGGTTGAGGGTGGCCAATCGACGAGCGTGACGTTGGGCTACATGCCGACGACTGCAAGCGCCGACAGCGGCACCTTGACGATTAATAGCAACGACCCCGATTCACCTACAACTGTCGTCAATTTGGCCGGTTCAGGTATCACCGAACCGCCCAATCTCAGCGGGGTATGCCCGGTCGGTAACGAGTTGATCGACCCCATACCAGCGCGTATTGCGACGGGCGACTTGGCGGTAGGGTTCGAGACCGTTGCCGAAGGTTTTGTTAACCCGCTGTTGGGTATTGCTCCTAGGGGTGATCGTCGTCGATTGTTTGTTGTTGATCAGCCTGGAAAAATGTGGGCGGTTAATCTGGAAAATGGCAGTAAGTCCCTCTTCCTCGACCTCAGTAGTCGTTTGGTTGAACTAGGCTTATTTGGTCTCAACTATGATGAAAGAGGTTTTCTGGGTGCAGTTTTCGCGCCAGATTATTTTAGAAGTGGTTTGCTCTATACCTACTCATCGGAGTTGCCGAGTGGTTCTGCAGACTTTACAACAATGCCTGCTGGTGTAGCACCTGACCACCAGAGCGTGATAGTCGAGTGGCGAGTACCCGATCCAAGGAGCTCCAGTTCGACGGTAGATCCCCTGAGCGCAAGGGTGATACTACGCATTGACCAGCCGCAGTTTAATCACAACGGTGGCACACTGATTTTTGGTCCTGATAAAATGCTGTATGTCACCCTTGGCGATGGCGGTGGTGCCGATGACCAAGGGCAAGGGGGTGACAACGTAGGTCACTCAGCCCAAGGTAATGGGCAGGATACCAGTAACATTTTGGGTACCATCATCCGTATTAACCCCAGGGGCGACAACGCACCTAACGGTCAATATGGTATCCCACAGGACAACCCCTTTGTTGATGCAAAACAGTTTAGGGCGGGTAATGTGGGTGGCGAAGCCGGCTGTGATGATGGAATCTGCGATGAAATCTATGCCTACGGATTCCGCAACGGCTGGAGAGCCTCGTTTGATTCGGGTCGAAATCCGGCGCTAATGGTAGCGGATGTTGGCCAGAACGATATTGAAGAGGTTGATATCGTTCATGCTGGCGGCAACTACGGTTGGCGAATCAAAGATGGCTCGTATTGCTTCGATGACAATGGTATCCAGAGTGGTTTTGTGACAGACGCCGAGTTTGGCGGCGTGCCCCAAGTCATTGATCCTGTGGCACAGTATGATCACGATGAAGGGCTTTCCATTACTGGTGGCTTTGTGTACCGCGGCAAAGCGATCAGGGCCCTTAGAGGACACTACGTCTTTGGTGACTGGGCGCCTAGTTTCGTCGAGCCACTGCCGGGCCGCCTGTTTTATTTACAACAGGGTGGGCTGACCGGAGCGGCAGGTGAGGGACCCAGTGATATCCTTGAGTTTCAGTTGCCAGAAAGCCCCAATGGCGTGGGTACTAAAATCAATGGATTCGGTCGTGATGGCAGTGGTGAAATCTATGTGATTGGTAGTGAATCTGGCCTACTGGATGGAGTCACTGGCAGAGTACAAAAAATCGTTCCGCTTGGGAGATAACGCGCACTGACAGACAGTAAGGTAATAAAAAAAGGGCTGCATGAATGCAGCCCTTTTTTATGTAACAAATATGGCTTCGCTTGCTAGGCTCGAACCACCGACCCATTGATTAACAGCCAATTGCTCTACCAGTTGGGCTAAAGCGAAATGGTAATCCCCCCAAGAAACCAGAACGGCTATTTGTAGAAAATTCTTTTAAGATGAATCAAAGGAGTTTTCTATGCGCAAGTCCAGATACAGCGACAGTCAGATATTGGCGATTCTGAAGCAGTCAGAAGCCGGAGCGCCGGTCACTGATTTGTGCCGCGAATACGGCATGAGTTCCGCGACGTTTTACACATGGCGGGCCAAGTGTGGCGGCATGGATGCCTCGATGATCAAGCGTCTGAAGGAGCTGGAGGCAGAGAATGCGCAGCTCAAGAAGATGTACGCCGAGGATCGCCTCAAATCGGGGCTGCGCAAGGAAGCCCTCGAGGGAAAGTTGTGTGGCCATCCGCGCGGCGTGAGATGGCCAAAAGAGGTATGGCAAAAAGTTGGGGTGAATGGTTATTAGGGCTTTATACGGCTATAAAAATATGGTGCCCAGAGACGGAATCGAACCGCCGACACGGGGATTTTCAATCCCCTGCTCTACCGACTGAGCTATCTGGGCTAAACAGGAAGGCCGCGTATTAAACCGTTGTCGCGGCCTCAGGTCAAGGGTCGGTTAGCTCACGCCCGGGATGGGCATGGGGCTGACTAGGTCGCTCTCGTGTGGTGCGACATCGGCACTGTGGTCAGAGGCTAGCACCGCATAAATGGCGGGTAATAGCACCAGCGTAAAGAACGTGCCAATAAGCATACCGACGACCAGAATAAAGCCAATACTGTTGCGTGCCTCGGCCCCAGCCCCGGTCACGAGCACCAGAGGAAAGTGGCCCAAGACGGTGGCGCCTGTGGTCATGAGTACTGGGCGTAAGCGGCTTGCCGATGCTGCGCGAATGGCATCGAGCTTTGCGAGTCCATCGCGTTGGGCTTGATTGGCAAACTCGACAATTAAAATAGCATTTTTGGCCACCAGTCCTGCCAAGGTAATCAGGCCGACCTGGGAATAGATATTAATGGTGGTGAGGTTGCTAAAGGTAATACTTAGCGCTGCGAATAGTGCCAGTGGAATAGAGCCCAGCAGGATGATGAGAGGGTCTCTGAAGCTGTTAAATTGAATGGCCAAGACAAAAAATACCAGCGCCATGGCAATGCCCAGTACGCCGATGAGCGTATTGCCCTCGCTGCGAATCTCACGGGACTCGCCGGTGTAATCAACCACATAGCCGGAGGGTAAAATCTCGGCTGCTTTCGCCTCAACAAATGCTAACCCCTGTTCTTTAGTGGTACCAGGAATAACCCCGCCGTATAGCTTGAAGGCATTTTTTTGCTGAAACCGCGTCAGCGCCCGAGGCGCGGTGATGCGCTCAAGGCTGGCAAGTGCACCGAGGGGAACCAAGTCCCCAGCGGGTGTGCGAATGGGCATATCGAGAATAATTTCGGGCGATGCCCGCTCACTCCTTGCGACTTTGGGGATCACTCGATAGGCCCGACCGCGGTCGTCGAAGCGGGTGATGTAGGCTTCTGAGTTTAAGAGCCCAATTTGATTTGATATGTCACCTAAGGACATGCCCAGATCGGCTAGCCGCTGCTTATCAATATTGATATGCGCCTGAACCAAATCCACCCGCAAATCGGTATCAGCAAACAAAAATAAGCCAGAATCCTGAGCCGCCGCCACCAGCTGCTTCGCATAAGGCAGCATAGTTGCTGCATCGTCTGAACTGCTAATCACTACCTCTACGTCAAATTGCCCAGCGCTGGGCAGACTGGAATCCATAATGGGAAAGACATTTAAAGGGGCTATTTGCTTCAGGTCGTCATACATTTCAAAGACTCGATCTTGCAGTGACCAGTCGCGATCGCCCGGCTCAACAAAATCTTGACCACCATAGCCACCCGAGGAGGCGGCCACATGCCACATGTCCAAAACGCCATCATATTTTGCCAGCGTGTTAACCACCTCTAGCATTTGATCGTAGGTATCTTCAATGGCACCGTCGGGCGCTCCATCAGCGACGATGGTCAGACCACTTTGGTCTTCAATGGGGGCAAGCTCCTTCAGGGAGTAGAGATAAAGCGGCCCCGTTAACAGGCTGAAAAAGAGTCCCGCGGTCATCAACTGCCAACGGTAGCTAAGCGAAAATTCCACCACACGAGCATAGACCTGCGCCGTGGCATCAAAGCGTTTGTTGACCCAGCGTGTGGCGCGTGTTTCGTGGCCCTGATCGGGACATACCCAAGCACTCATAATAGGCGACAGTGTTATCGCCACTACGCCTGATATGAGCACTGCGACGGCTAAAGCAAAAGCAAATTCTTTGAACAAAACACCGGTTAGCCCACTCAGCAAGCCAATGGGTGCATAGACCACGGCGAGGGTCAGGGTCATGGCTATAATGGGCGCTAACAGGCGGCGTGATGAGGCCAAGGCGGCCTGTCGGCGACTCATACCCTCGCGCAAATGTCGGGCGACGTTTTCCACCACCACAATAGCGTCATCGACCACCAGCCCTACCGACAGCACCACCGCCAAGATCGTTAATAGATTGAGCGAAAAGCCCATGATGGACATAGCGGCAATAGCGCCCAGTAGTGAAATGGGAATGGTTAATAATGGTACGAGCGCAGAACGAAAGGACCCCATCAGCGCCACGACCACAAAGCCAACCAGAACGATCGTTTCTGCGAGAGTGATAAAAATCTCTCGCAGAGCATCGCGCATGTAGAGCGTAACGTCATAGGCGATAAAAAAATCCAAGTCGTCGCGCAACGTTTCTTTAATGCTCGCTACCTCGGCGTAAAGCGCATCAGCTACAGCAATTTCGTTAGCCCCTGGCGCCGGATAGATACCCATAAAGACGACTTCGGTCAGACCCTGGCGAGTGAGCTGGCTAGCTTCCTCTGCCCCTGTCGTCACTCGGGCGACATCACCCAGGCGAATGTCGACGCCCTCGGCATTGAGCAAGACGATGTCGGCAAAATCTTCCGGGGAGCGCGCTTCAGTATTAGCGACTAAATCGACCTGCTGGGCATTATTTTGCGCCCGTCCCAGGGTACTGATGACATTGTTTTCGCGTAGCGCTTGCTGAATATCATCGGCGCTAACGTTCAGCGCGGCCATGCGCGACGTGTCTAACCAAATGCGCATAGCAGGGCGGATGCCTGAATTAATCGCATTTTGAATGCCGGTTATTGATGTCAACCGCGGCAATATTTCTCGCTGCATAAGGTCGGTGATCGAGGAGGGGGTCTCGTTATCGGGAATCGTTAGCGCCAGATAAAAACTGGCGTAAGGACTGTCAGCCCGAATTACCTCGATAGAAGGGTCTTCGGTGCCCTCGGGTAGCTCATAGCGAATCTGGCTCAAGCGAGTATTCAGCTCCGCTAGCGCGTCGGTACTGCTTTCGTTGAGATTCAGCCACACTTTGACCAGACTTGAGCCGCTGGTGGTGATCGACTCAACATAATCTACTCCAGGGACCGTAGCGGCGACCCGCTCGATGGGCTCTGACACAAAGCCGCGCACTGTCTCGGCGCTGGCGCCTGAATAAATCGTGCTGATCTCTAACGACGAGCTTTGGATAACGGGGAATTGGATGACCGGTAATTCAATGACCGAGCGGATACCGATAAGCAGTAGAGCCAGAGAACCAATGATCGCCACCACAGGGCGCGTGACGAATAAATCTGTCCAGCGCGGCACCGTTTCTGGATGGGCCATCATTGCCCGGACACCGCAGCTGCGAGTTTAACCAGTCCGCCGTCGCTGAGTTTGAACGCGCCTTGGGAGGCCAGTCTTTCACCTTCTTTGAGATTACCAGTGGCGATAACATTGCCTTTTTCCTCGCCAATAACCGCAATGCGTCGCAGCTCTGCTCGGTAGCCGAAGGCGGCATCGGGCTCGGCGGTCTTGAGAACAAAAACATGGGGTCCTTCCAAATCCCAGCGAACGGCGGGGCCGGATATAGAAAAAGCAGACCGTGTGTCTCGCGTGCGAACCTCCACCAAAACCAACTCTCCGTGGCGTAATTCGGCGGACTCTATTTGAACGCGCACATCGTAGGCGCGCACCCCTGGCGTGAGTGCATTGGCCACGGCAATAACAACCGCGTCACCGAGCGCCTCGTTATCTAAGGACTTAATCTGCACGGTATCGCCGGGACTGACTCGAGCAACGCCCTGTGGAATTTTAAAATCAATCCAACGTTGGCTGCTTACACCGGTCAGGGTGGTCAATACATCGCCTGTTCTCACCAACTCACCCACGGATTGGGTATAGATGCCCAGTCGGCCGGTAAACGGAGCGCGCAGCGTCAGTTGGCTCAGTTTTGCTGCTGTGCTCGCTATTTGAGCCCGCAGACTTTCTCCTCGGGCAAGCAAGGTATCCAACTGATCTTGAGAGGCAAGTGATTGCTGCTTTAACTGTTGTACACGCTTGAGTTGTAAATTGACGAGTTTTAGATCGGCCTGCAAGGCCTCTCGCTGAGACTGTAAGTCTTCATCGAAAAGCTTGAGTACAATATCACCAGTCTGCGCTACCTGGCCGGCAGCAATGGGTAAGTCAATCACTCGACCGGTCGCTTCAGCGGCAATTTGGACAAACTGCGGCGCCCTAACAGTTCCCGTCAGCTTGCGTACGGGCGTCCAATCGGTTGTCGACACGCGCTCAGCAGACACCACCGAGTAAGGCGGTGGAAAGCTTTCCGCCATGGCCATCGCGTTGGCTATTTGCAGATATTTAATACCAGCGAGAGCGCCAGTCACAACAAAACAAACGGTGGCAGTCACAGCCCAAGGTAGAATGCGCATAAATCGATTCCGATGGTCAGCAAAGAGTGTATGGAGGTGTGTCTATTCTACGCCTTTTTACTATCGGTGGTTTAGGGAGATGGAGGCACGTAGCCTTCCGCCCGATCATAGCGTTCACCGGCAAGAAATTTGTCCATTTGCTGTTGAAGATATTGGCGCGCCTCGGGGTCCATCATGCTTAAGTGTTTTTCATTGATAAGCATGGTTTGTTCTGCCTGCCATTCCAGCCAGGCTTTTTTTGACACATGATCAAAAATCTCTTGACCTTTGGCTCCCGGCAAGGGGGCTCTTTCGAGACCCTCGAGCTCTTCTTTATAGCGTTTGCACAGTACGGTTCTTGCCACGACTTGCTCCCTGAATGTGATTGAATGCTGCCACTAGATCACGGTTTATCCTGCCGTTGGTTCTAAAGCGTTAATAAGCTTAACCACTGGTGCCGGTAGCCCCTTCGCTTGAAGCGCCCTTGCCGAGATCCAACCGGCTTGTTGATTATCGCTATCCTGCAACGAGAGGCCGTTTGCTGGGCTGTCGGCTATGACGACGTAGGCTGGTTGGATATCCAGATGATAGTGGCTGAAAGTATGCCTAAGTATCGGCGCTAATTCGACCCGGTGTAACTCCGCGCCGGCAACGAGTCGGCACCAGTCACCGATAGTGTCCGCGTCCTGCACCTCTGGAAAGCTCCACAATCCGCCCCAAATGCCCTTTGAAGGGCGTTTTTCCAGCCAAATGGCCCCTTGACCATTACGCGCAATAATAAACGTCACGGCCTTGACGGGCAGGTTTTTTTTGGGCTTTTTCCCCGGGAATTGCTGGGTATCACCCCGTCGGTAGGCCAGACAGCTGAGGTTCAGCGGGCAGCGATCACAGCTGGGTTGACTGCGAGTACAGAGGGTCGCCCCTAAATCCATGATGGCCTGGGTGTAATCGGCGACACGGACGTGCGGGGTGTGACGCTCGGCTAACGACCATAAGACGTTAGCGGTGGTGGTTTGTCCTGGCCAGCCAGCCACTCGATGATAGCGAGCGAGAACGCGTTTGACATTGCCATCGAGTATTGGCGCGCGCATGGCCATTGCAATGCTAGCGATGGCTCCTGCTGTCGACGGCCCTATGCCCGCCAATTGCTTAAGCTGGGCTAGATCGTCGGGAAACTCGCCGTTGAAATTATGGACCACCTCTTGGGCGGTTTTATGCAGGTTGCGCGCGCGGGAATAATAGCCCAGCCCGGTCCACAGTGTGAGCACTGCATCTTCGCTGGCATGCGCGAGGGCTTGTACCGTGGGGAAGCGAGACATAAATCGCTCGAAGTAAGGTATGACCGTGGCTACTTGGGTTTGCTGGAGCATAATTTCTGACACCCAAACGCGATAGGGGGTTGTGTCCCGCTGCCAGGGAAGCCCTTTTCGACCGTTCACGTCGAACCATTCGAGTAGTCGTGGGGCTATGTCGAGCTGCTTTTTTGGATCGGTCACAATGGCCCCGGTCAATAATCCATACATTGTGTGAGTGAAGTGTGGGCGTTGTTTGGATACAATCCCAGCGCTAGTGTAGCGCGCCGTGCCTCAAATGGGGTTGTAGAGGCCAAATAGAGGGTAGTGCCGGTAGGGGCCGCCGCCATTAACCGAGGAGCTTTTCATGACCGAATCCACTGAACAACGCCGTGCCAGCGTTAGCAGGGATACTCTTGAGACACAGATACGTGTTGAACTGAATCTCGATGGCTCAGGCATATCAGCGTTTGATACCGGCGTACCGTTTCTCGAGCACATGCTCGATCAAATTGCTCGACACGGCATGATGGACATTAACATCAATGCCAAAGGTGACTTGCATATTGACGCCCACCACACGGTTGAAGATATTGGCATTACCTTGGGCCAAGCTTTTGCTCAGGCGGCGGGGGATAAACAAGGCTTACTCCGCTATGGGCACGCCTATGTTCCCCTCGATGAAGCGCTGTCGAGAGTAGTAGTGGATTTCTCTGGTCGCCCCGGACTCGTTTTTGAAGTGCCTTTTACTCGCGCAGCCGTGGGCGGTTTTGATGCGGATTTATTTTTCGAGTTTTTCCAAGGTTTTGTCAATCACGCCAATATCACGCTGCATATCGACAATCTCCGCGGTCAAAACGCGCATCACCAAGCAGAAACAGTGTTCAAGGCTTTTGGCCGCGCACTGCGCATGGCGCTAACGCGGGATCCGGCCATGGCCGGCATGACACCGTCGACAAAAGGGGTGCTTTAAGTCGGTGTCAAGTAGCGTTGCGATTATTGACTATGGCATGGGCAATTTGCACTCGGTCGCCAGCGCGCTGAAGCACGCGGGGGCCGGTGAAGTGATTGTCAGTCACGACCCAGCGGCCATTGGCCGCGCAGACCATGTGGTATTTCCAGGTGTCGGAGCGATCCGTGATTGCATGAGTGAAATACGGCGGCTTGGTTGCGACACGTTGCTGATCGACGCGTTAGAGCACACGCATAAGCCGGTGTTGGCTATTTGCGTGGGTATGCAGGCCTTACTCACTCGCTCCCAAGAGAACGGCGGTGTGGACACGCTGGGCATTATTGAGGGTGAGGTGCGGTTTTTTGGTCATAACCACCGGGACGCCGAGGGCGCGCGCTTAAAGGTACCCCACATGGGATGGAACCATGTCGATCAGAGGGTTGATCATCCACTGTGGGCAAATATCCCCGACCACAGTCGCTTTTATTTTGTACACAGTTACTGGGTTGAACCCACTGACGACAATGTCATAGCGGCGACCTTTGATTATGGTGTTAGCGGCACGGCAGCACTTGCCCGAAATAATCTGTTTGCTGTGCAATTTCATCCGGAGAAGAGCCATGATCTTGGGCGTAGACTGCTTAGCAATTTTCTTAATTGGAACGGACAATGTTAGTTATCCCCGCCATTGACCTCAAAGATGGTCAGTGTGTTCGCCTGCGTCAGGGGTTGATGACTGACAGTACGGTGTTCTCAGATGACCCTGCTGCCACAGCCACTCGCTGGGTTAATGAGGGTGCGCGCCGTTTGCACTTGGTTGATCTTAACGGCGCCTTTGAGGGTGAGCCCGTCAACGCCAGCGCGGTGGAGGCTATTGCGCGAGCGCACCCCACGTTACCGGTGCAAATAGGTGGTGGTATTCGAGAACTGCCCACTATCGAGCGCTATCTGTTAGCCGGAGTGAGTTACGTCATTTTGGGGACTAAAGCGGTGAAAGAACCCGCTTTCGTGGCGGCGGCTTGTCGGGAATTCCCAGGTAACATTATTGTCGGTATTGACGCAAAGGAAGGTTTAGTGGCGACCGATGGTTGGGCAGAGGTCACCACCGTGCTGGCGACAGAACTGGCGAAATCCTTTGAGCAGGTGGGGGTCAGCGCAATTATCTACACCGATATCGCGCGCGATGGCATGATGGCAGGGGTAAATGTTCCCGCCACGCTAGACATGGCCCGCGCCTCGAGTATTCCGGTGATTGCCTCAGGTGGGATTACCCACCTTGATGACATACGTGCACTGGTAAAGCACACGGGTGAAGGGATTGAAGGGGCGATTACTGGCCGCGCCATCTATGAGGGAGCCATTAGTTTGGCAGAGGCCAATGCGCTAATTGACAGCGTTACGAGAGGCAGTGAATGCCCCTAGCTAAACGTATTATTCCCTGTCTGGACGTCGATTGTGGCCGGGTGGTGAAGGGCGTTAACTTCGTCGGCATTCGCGATGCCGGTGACCCGGTTGAGATTGCGCGCCGATACAACGAGCAGGGCGCCGATGAGATTACCTTCCTCGATATTACCGCGAGTCACGAAGGGCGTGACACCACCGTCCATACCGTCGAACAAATGGCACGAGAAGTATTCATTCCATTAACGGTCGGAGGCGGGATTCGCAACGTTGATGACATTCGCACTATGCTTAATGCGGGGGCTGATAAGGTCAGCATTAACACCGCAGCGATTCACAACCCTGAACTTGTTGCCCAAGCCTCCGCGCGCTTTGGCGCGCAATGCATTGTTGTGGCCATGGATGTCAAACGCGTCAGTCATGTTGATGATACTGAGCCGACAAGCGCGCGCTACGAGTTGTTTACCCATGGCGGCCGACATGCCACGGGCATTGAGGCGATAGCATGGGCAAAAAAAATGGCTGAGCTAGGCGCGGGTGAAATTTTGCTGACCAGCATGGACCGCGATGGTACCAAGGATGGCTTTGAGCTGGTCATTACTCGAGCAATAGCGGATGCCGTCGATATACCGATTATTGCTTCAGGGGGTGTCGGTAATTTGCAACATTTGGCGGACGGGGTGACCCAAGGTGGGGCAGATGCCGTGTTGGCGGCAAGTATTTTTCATTTTGGCGAATATACGGTGCCCCAAGCAAAAGCCTACATGGCCGCTCAAGGAATCGAGGTCAGGCGCTGAGTAGGCGGACAGCGGGCAATGGTAGAGGCTGGCACGAGGGTTACCGCGGCGGACAGGGTGGGCAGATAGTCCTGTAGCGCTTGTATGGTCTCTGGGTGGGGGTGACCGATGGCAATGGCGCTACCCGTGCTTTTGGCGAAGTTTATCGCGCGAAGTAAATGCCTAGCGATGGCGGGTGGATCGCGGTCGTTATCCAAAAACACTGACCGTGAGGCTGCTGGGATGCCCATGGTGGCTGCCGTCTCAACAGCGACGGTTTTTCGGGTGGTGCGAGAATCTATCCAAAATAACTGCTTGTCTTTGAGTACCGTCATCAGTCTCCGCATCGCGATGCGGTCTTCAGTTAAGCGACTGCCCATATGGTTATTCATGCCCGTTGCTTGAGGTATCTCCACCAGCGCGCGCTCGACGGTAGCATCGAAGTCGGTGGCGCTGAGATTCTTATGTAGCGCCAATGAGTAGTCTACTGGGGCATGAGCCGGTGACATGGGCATATGGATCATAATCTCTTTACCCTGACGAATACCTTCTTCAGCGACCTGTTTTGCATGGGGGGTGCCGGGAATGACGGACAGCGTTATGGTTTGGGGTAGGGCCGCTAGCCGCATGCCCCGTCCTCGATGGTAGCCAAGATCATCGATAATAATAGCGAGCTGCCCTTGACTACCATCAGGGCAATCAGCCAGCGCTAGCATGGGAAGCAAGCCGAGTAGCGCTACCGCTTTGAGCATGCGAGTCACTCGGTATCGATGTCAGCCGCTGGCGCTTTAGTGTCGTCGGTTGTTGACTCGAGGGCGGATGGCGGCTCTGGGGGCACTGATGGAGTTTTGCGCGCCAAGTTGGCGATGCGCTCGGTCAGTAAATGGACACCGCGCAGTAAGGTAACGGCCTCGTAAAGTTGATTATCGTCTTCCCGCAGCTGTAAAAGCGCATCACTTTCACTACTGGATTCGCGATCGGAAGGTTCATCATCGGCATTATCTAATCGCCCTCGTAAGTCCGCCTCTTTGGTTCGACGACCCTCCATGCTGGTGACTTTGGCGCGCTCGACAATAATATCAGGAATGATGCCTTCCGCCTGAATAGATCGCCCGGAGGGGGTGAAGTACAGCGCGGTAGTGAGTTTTACGGCCCGAGTTTCCGACACCGGCAACACGGTTTGGACTGAGCCTTTACCAAAGCTTTGTGTGCCCATCACCACGGCACGGCCACGGTCTTGGAGAGCCCCTGCGACAATTTCTGATGCGCTTGCCGAGCCACCGTTGATCAGCACCACCATGGGCGCACCCTCGAGTAAATCCCCTGATAGTGCCTTATATTGCTCTTCGGAATTTCGATGACGTCCTTCGGTATAGACCACCAACCCACCATCTAAAAACACCTCAGAGACGCCGACACTGGCACCGAGCACCCCGCCGGGATTGTTGCGCAAGTCGAGCACCAAGCCCGTTAACGTCTGTCCCTGGACAAGCTTGGCGATCGCCGCCTTGGCTTCTTCGCCGGTATTGCGCTGAAACTGGGCAATACGTAAATAACCAATCCCCGGTGTAATCTCGCGTCCCCGCACGCTCGCGACTTTAATCGTGTCGCGAATAACGGTTATTTCCAGCGGCTGAGTTTCTCCCGGTCGACCAATTTCTAAATCAATAGGGCTACCGATCGGGCCGCGCATAATCTCGATCGCCTCGTTAATGGACAGCCCTTTGACGGATATATCATTGAGCTTCAGAATGATATCGCCCGATTGCAGACCCGCTTCAGCTGCGGGAGAGCCATCAATGGGGGAAATGACTTGGATGTAGTTACCTTGTCGATCAATCTCAATACCCAAGCCTGAAAACTCACCATCGGTCGTGGTCTGAAGGTCAGAATAATCTTCCTTGGTCAGGTACACTGAGTGTGGGTCTAAGCCTTCAAGCATTCCACGAACAGCATGTTCAAAGAGCTGGCTGTCAGGAACCTCCTCTACGTAGCCTGCACGAATTTGCTGAAAAACATCCGCAAACGTTTGCAACTCTTTCAGCGGCAGCGCTTCTTGGCTTGTAACAGCGACGGCATGTGGGTCAGCGTGTTGCTGTTCGGTATCCTGTGCATAGGTAGTGGACGCGACAAGACTCAGTAGACAAGCGGTGACATTTTTTCGACAGTGGGAAGGCATCGCGGGATTCTCTCGCTGATTGATGCAGCTATGTTACCTGATTCTGACTGTCATCCGGGAGCATGCAGGCAATGGACGTTGACATTCTCTCGGCGTAGATCAGTGGCTAATCCAATATTCAGGGTTAACGGGTTGTCCATCGTGCCGAATTTCAAAGTAGACCCCAGGGTTACTCGCGCCGCCACTCGCACCCACCGTCGCGACGGTATCGCCCGGGCTGACCCAATCCCCCACTTCTTGCTGCAGGGAGCTATTGTGGCCGTAGAGGCTTAAATAGCCCTCCCCATGATCGATGATAACTAGCAATCCCTGACCTCGGAGCCAGTCGGCATACACAACGCGGCCATGATGAATGGCTTTCACGTGGCTGCCCGCGGGGGCTGGCATCAACCAGCCGCGCCAACGCATATCGGCAATGTTTTTTGAGGCACCGTAGCGATGCTTTGGCCGCCCTTGAACAGGTGCGGGTAATCGGCCCTTGACAGCCGTAAAGGGTGTATACGAGCTGGGTATATCCACTTCTGCCAACGTCTGCGTGAGCTCCTTTAGCAATAGCTGTAATTGCTGGTGGTCAATCTCTAACTTTTCTTTACGCCTGCCATCACTCGTCAGCGCGCGCTCAATCGTCGAGAGTGTGGTGAAGCGCTCCGCCCGTACTGACTCAGCTTGGCGACGTTGGGCGTTGAGTTGTTCGTGCTGTCGGGCCAATTTATCTTGAGCAATACGAATAGCTTCAGCATTGGCTGCTGCGAGCTCAATAAGCGCTGTATAGCGCTCAATGCTGCCTTGTCGAGCCTTTAATAAGCGCCTGTAATAAGCCAAATTACGGCTCAATTGATCGGGACTTTGATCGCTAAAGAGAATGCGCAGCCCGCCACCCTGTTGCAGCGCCCATAAGTGCCTAATTTCTCGCGTCATAGTGGCTTGTTCTGTATTCACCTGCCCTTGTAACGCTATTCGCTGCTTGTCGAGCGCTGCTAGGCGCGGAAGATCAGCCGCAATGGTCGCCTCGATATTTGCCAGTGAGCGCAGCAGTTTACCCAATTGCTTTTCGGTCTTTCGCAGCTGGGTTTGTAGATCACCGCGCTCGGTCATTCGGCGCGTCATACGCTGTTCAATGGCATCAAGCTGACGCTTTAACTCGGCAATTCGCGCCCTTGCCACTTGTTCTTGAGTGTCAGCGAAGACTGGCGCGGACAACCCAAGGTCGATGACTCCACAGCTCACCAACAAGCCCAGCAGCAGTGCTCGTAGTTGCCCCGGGGACAACAGTGGCACAGCGCTTACGGTAAAGCGGTTAATAGCGAGGTTCCGGTCATGGCGGTCGGCTGTTGAATACCCATCATCGCGAGCAGTGTCGGCGCAATATCGGCAAGAGTGCCGCCGCTGATGCACAGCTTATGTTCAGTAGAGCCCATAAGGACAAGCGGAACGGGATCGGTGGTATGTTGGGTATGGGGTTGACCGCTACGGTGATCAAGCATCCGCTCACAGTTGCCGTGATCAGCGGTGATCAGTGCTTGACCGCCTGTGGCAAGCAGCGCTTTTTCAATTCGCCCAATACAGCTATCCAGCGTCTCTACGGCATTGATGGCGGCGTCAAAGTTGCCGGTGTGTCCGACCATATCGCCGTTGGCGAAGTTTACGACGATCAGCGCATAGTGCCTTGATTCGAGGGCTTCTATCAGCCGATCGGTAACCTCGTGTGCGCTCATTTCAGGCTTCAGGTCGTAGGTAGGCACATCGGGTGAGGGAATCAATAGGCGAGTCTCATTGTTGAACGCGCTCTCGCGACCACCGCTAAAGAAGAACGTGACGTGGGCATATTTTTCAGTTTCTGCGATGCGCAGCTGCTTGAGGCCTTGCGCCGAAACGACTTCCCCAAGACTGTCGCTAATGATCTCAGCCGGAAAGGCGACCGGGCAGTCGAGAGCCGCCCCATAGTGGGTAGTGGTCGCCAAGTGGATGCGCGGCCATTGCTGACGTTCAAACGCCTGAAAATCTGTGTCTATTAATGATTCGCTGAGTTGCCGAGCCCGGTCAGCCCGAAAATTCATAAACAACACTGTGTCACCGTCTTGAAAGGGAGCCGGTTCACCAATCTGCGACGGCGCGACAAATTCATCAGTTTCGCCGCGTGCATAGGCAGCATCTAATGCAGCCTGACTGGATGCGTAGTCGTACTCGCCAATGCCTTCGGTTAACAGCGCATAGCTTTTGGCAATGCGATCCCAGCGATTATCCCTATCCATGGCCCAGTAGCGCCCATGAAGACTGGCAATACGGCCTGTGCCCAGTGCTGTAAATAGCGTTTCAGCCGCCTCGATAGAAGCGTGTGCGCTTTTCGGTGGGGTGTCTCTGCCGTCGAGAAACGCGTGTAAGTAGACAGCGCTAGCGCCTCGATCAACGGCGAGCCGCAGTGCAGCGAAAATATGCTGCTCATGACTGTGGACGCCACCCGTCGATAGCAATCCCATAATATGCACGGCTTTGCCTTTGCTGACCGCCGCGTCAATAGCGTGCGTGTAAACGGCATTAGATTCGAACAGCCCGTCACTGATGGCTTTGTCAATGCGGGTAATCGATTGATAAACAACTCGCCCCGCGCCCAGGCTCATATGGCCGACTTCAGAATTGCCCATCTGACCCTCAGGTAAGCCAACATCGAGCCCCGAGCCAGACACTAACGTATGGGGGGCCTCTTTCCACAGGCGATCCCAATGAGGGGTTGTCGCTGCCGCAATCGCATTATCGGTAGTCTCCTCGCGATAGCCGAAGCCGTCGAGAATGATCAGCAATGTCGTGCCCATAATCATTTAGGTCCTAGGGTGTTCAGCCGTGTAGTGTACCGCGCTCATCGTCAGAGGTGTTGTCAGCGTCAATGTCTATGGGCCAATGCCGTTAGCGCAATACCGATAGAGAGTGGAGCCGCCATGCGCAAACCGTTATACTCCCCGCTCGTCTGCTCGCGCACGCTATCGGCGAGGGTATTTTACCGTAAAGCTACACGTCGCTGGACTCATCTGTGCAATTTGATCTGATCCTAGAATTTATTTCTCAGCAGTGGCTACTGGTGCTGGCACTGACGGCAACGCTCGGCATGCTATTCGTTCATGAGTCCCGCAAGGCGGGTCCCGCGGTGTCACCGCAGCAAGCGATCAACCTAGTCAACAGCGAAGAAGGCATTTTCCTCGATATTCGTGACGGCAAAGACTACAAGTCGGGTCACATCGTCGACGCCTACCATCTACCTCTTGGGCAGCTCTCCTCGCGCCTGTCTGAGTTAGATAAATACCGAGAAAAGCCGATGATTGTTGTCTGCAAAATGGGCCAATCAGCCTCTGCAGCCACCAAGCAATTGCGGGCTAACGGGTTTGAGCGTGCCCAAAAAATGACAGGTGGCATGATGGAATGGAATGCTCTTAAATTACCCGTGGTGTCCGAGTGAGCTCCGCAGCTATCACCATCTATACCACCCGGTGGTGTCCGTTTTGCGTCCGGGCTAAATCGCTACTTAATGGCAAATCGCTGAGCTATACAGAAATTCCCGTTGATGGTGATGCAGCAGTTCGCCAAGCTATGGCGGTGCGAGCGGGCAGTAACAGCGTGCCGCAAATATGGATTGGTGATCAACACATAGGCGGCTGTGACGAGCTGCACGCGCTCGAGCGCTGCGGCGATCTCGATGGATTGACTCAAGGCCGCGCGTAAACCCGTTAAACAATGGTTAAACCTTCACTTTATTAGGAGAATTTCATGGCTGATGAACAGGCCGCAGCACAGGATCAAGCCCCCCAACAGCAATTCACTTTGCAGCGTATTTACACTAAAGATGTGTCATTTGAGTCACCCGGCACACCGGATATTTTTCGAAAACAATGGCAGCCTAATGTCAACGTTGATTTAAACACTAAAAGCTCACGTATCGATGAGGAGGGTAACTTTGAGGTTATACTAACCCTCACGGTAACCGCTAAGGTCGACGAAGACACCGCATTTCTCGTCGAAGTGCAGCAGTCAGGTATTTTCTACGTGGTAGGCATTGAGGGAGAATCTCTGCGTCAGGTTTTGGCTACTGTTGGCCCGAATATTTTATTCCCCTATGCTCGTGAGAGCATCGATTCGCTGGTGACCAAAGGGGGCTTTCCAGCGTTGATGCTAGCTCCGGTAAACTTTGACGCAATGTATCGTCAGGCTGTGGCGCAGCAGGCGGCACAGGGCGGTGAAACGGCGATCACTGAACAAGCGGCACCGAGCGAGGAGGATGGTGCAACGCACTGAGCTCACCATCTGACATCGTCGCTGACTTACCAGGGTGTGGCGGCGGTTGACCCGGCTTATGCGAGCTGTTACTTGCGGCGTTCCAACTCCTTAAGTTTGCGACTAAGGGTGTTCCGGCCCCAGCCCAATAGCTCTGCAGCTTCTGCGCGTCGACCGTCGGTGTGTTCAAGCGCAGCGGTCATCATTATGCGTTCAAAGTCAGGCAGCGCCCGCCGTAACACCTGCGTTTCCCCCGCGGCGAGCCTTAATTGTGCCCAGCCGGCTAGGCGCGACTGCCAGCTGTCATCGCTCTCCTCGTCTACTTGCCTGCCGCGAGTGGGTTGCAGGAGTTCTGGGGGTAAATCAGACAGATGAATTTCTCGACCTGCAGCCATGACGGTGAGCCAGCGACAGGTATTTTCAAGTTGTCTGACATTGCCTGGCCAAGGCAGCTGACACAGGAATCGCTCAGCTTCCGCGCCGAGCACTTTGGCATCGACGTCCAGCTCTTTTGCCGCTCGCCTTAAAAAATAGTCCAGCAGCTGAGGGATGTCTTCGTTGCGCTCAGCCAGGCTAGGTAAGTGCATGCGGATAACGTTGAGACGATGGAATAAATCGTCTCGGAATAGGCCTTCGGCCACCAATTGTTCGAGATCTTGGTGGGTGGCGGCAATGATGCGCACGTTAGCATGCACTGGCGTCATTCCGCCGACTCTAAAAAATTCACCGTCGGCTAACACCCGTAATAACCGGGTCTGGGTTTCTGCGGGCATGTCGCCAATTTCGTCCAGAAAGAGCGTGCCCCCATCGGCCTGCTCAAATCGACCTTCTCGACGACCGGTGGCGCCGGTAAACGCCCCCTTTTCGTGACCAAAGAGCTCAGACTCCATCAACTCTTTGGGAATGGCGGCCATATTGAGTGCAATGAATGGCGCATTAACTCGAGGTGAATGTCTGTGCAAAGCACGCGCAACCAGCTCCTTACCTGTGCCGGATTCACCGTTAATCAGCACGGTAATGTGGCTTTGCGCCAAACGACCAATAGCCCGAAAAACCTCCTGCATTGCCGGGGCATTGCCAATAATCTCGGCACTGCCATTGCTCTCCTTAGGTATCGGAATGTCTGATGTTAGCGCTTGTGTTTGGGCTAACGCCTGCTCGACCGTAGCAACCATTTCGTCAACATCGAACGGCTTGGGTAGATACTCGAAGGCGCCTTCTTCATAAGACACAACAGCACTGTCTAAATCTGAATGCGCAGTGGTAATGATCACGGGAATTTGCGGGTGGGATTCCCGCAGATGCCCTAGTAGTTCAATGCCATCGGTACCTGGCATGCGAATATCGCTGACGACAACGGCGGGCGTGTCGGTACGCAGCGCTTCAAACATGACGTCTGCGCTTTCAAACGTCTCGCAGGCATAGCTTGCATTAGTAAGCGCGCGCTCGACAACCCAGCGAATTGATCGATCGTCATCGACTATCCAGATGGTAGGGGTGGCTGACATGCTTATTAGGTCTCCATGGGTAACAAAAGGGTGAATACCGTGGCGCCGGGCTCACTGTGGCACTGGATCAGGCCACCGTGTCGATTCGCTATCATCTGCGCGATAGACAGTCCCAAACCGGTGCCATTGGCTCGACCCGTGACCATAGGTAAAAATAATTGCGGCATGATGTCTTTAGGAACGCCTGGGCCGTCATCAAAAATTTCGATGGCGCACACCAGTTTGTGTCGGTGGCCGCCTAAGGTGTATTGGCGTCGCGAGCGGGTACGCAGGGTAATGTGTCCAGACGGCCCAACTGCTTGCCAAGCGTTACGAGTAATATTGAGGAGCACTTGGGTCAGCTGATCTTTATCGGTGAGAAATTCCGGCAGGCCCGGATCGTAATCCCTGGCAATGTCCACCTCACCCTGAGACTCAGCCTCAATTAATTGTCGAACATGCTCGGTAATTTGGTGGATATTAGTGGCACGCAGATCTAGTTTTTCCCGAGGTCCCAGCATCTTATCGACGAGCGTTCGTAGCCTGTCCGCCTCCGCCATAATGATCTCGGTGTATTCGGCTAGCCCCTGATTGGCTAGCTCCTTGCTCAGTAACTGCGCGGCGCCTCGAATACCGCCTAAAGGATTTTTGACCTCGTGGGCAAGGCCCTTGATGATTTGGCGCAGCGATTCTTGTGATGCCCAAAGATTTTCACCTTCACTGATGGCATAGAGTCGATCCACGGTCGTGAGCTCGAGTAGCAGGTAGACGCCAGAATCATGTGCCACTGGACTGATCGTTAGATCCACGGCCTGCTGGAGGCCGCTGCGTAATAGCAACACAATGCCGCGTCGGACGACGGGGCAATCCTCCGCTTGGGCTTGAGTCAGCAGCTCGCGCCAGTCATTGTCGAGCTGGGCTAGCTGCTCCAGTGACTCGCCAACGGCTCGGGACGCCGAGGCATCAAATAAGGATTCTCCAGCGAGGTTAATCGCCCTTAAATACCATCGTTCATCGAGCAACAAGACACTGGTGGCGAGCATATCGAAAGTGCCGCTATGAAAGCCATTTTGCTCAACGCCTTCAACGGGATGTGGACTGTGGGCGTGGGATAGCGTCATTAGCGAACGGAAGGCCTCAACACATAGACGGTGACCGGGGTTGAACTACTGATAACGCGACTGTTTTGAAGGCGGTCAACGACCAGACTATGCTCGCCTCGAAAAACGTTGCTCAGTTGCCAGCTGCTCGATCGCTGTGCTTTACCTATTGGCACGCCATCCATGTTCAGTCGAAGTGTTTCGTCGGTATCCAGCGCGGGTGAAATTTGTGCGGTGATAACGAAATCACCGGGGCCCATGGCTATGGTGGTGTTATTCGTGGGTTGGATAATGGTGGTTTCATAACGGATGACATCGGCGCTGGCGGCCTTGTTTGAAGACTCTGGCGCCAACATCTTGGGTGGTGTCTGAGCGCTATTAATCGCGTTGAGTTTAACTTCCTCAACCTCACCATCTTGGCCGCCATTTGGATGCTTGTCGCTAAACACCGTATTACCTTGGGCGTCCTTATATTTATAAATTTGAGCGGTGGCTCCGCTGGCCAATAACCCCGCCAACACCACGGCGATTATGGTTGATGCACTCGCAGGTGGTTTTTGCTGCATAGCTTAGCTCTCCTGTTTGACTAGTGACCACACTGCACTGTTTTGGTGCGGTTTGCTAGCAGCGGAATGCCGGCGTTTTGCCTTTATTGGGAAAAGAAAAAAGCCCGCCCAAGGGCGGGCTTTTTGGCGAGCTTGGTGTTACACGGAGTAATACATATCGAACTCGACGGGATGTGTCGTCATGTCAAGGCGCTTAATGTCGTCTTGCTTTAAGGCGATGTAGGCATCGATCATATCGTCAGTAAATACGCCACCTTGGGTCAAGAACTCGCGGTCACCATCAAGGGCTTCGAGAGCCATGGACAGACTAGACGCGACGGTTGGAATGGCTTGGCCTTCTTCTGGTGATAAATCATATAAGTCCTTATCGGCGGCCTCACCGGGGTGGATCTTGTTTTGAATGCCGTCAATTCCAGCCATTAATAGTGCCGCAAAGGCCAAGTATGGGTTGGCAGTCGGGTCGGGGAACCGAACTTCCACCCGCTTGCCTTTTGGTGACGGCTCGTAAGGTATGCGAATCGAGGCGGACCGGTTGCGCGCTGAGTAAGCGAGCATGACTGGCGCTTCAAAGCCGGGCACCAGACGCTTGTAGCTGTTGGTTGACGCATTGGTGAAGGCATTTAGGGCCCGGGCGTGCTTGATCACCCCACCAATGTAAAACAAGGCCGTGTCTGAAAGACCCGAATACCCGTCTCCGGCAAAGATATTGGTGCCGTCCTTGGATACCGACTGGTGGACGTGCATGCCCGAGCCGTTATCACCTACCAGAGGCTTGGGCATAAAGGTGGCGGTCTTGCCGTAGGCATGTGCGACGTTGTGAACACAGTATTTGAGAATCTGCACTTCGTCGGCTTTCTGCACCAGCGTGTTGAATTTAACGCCGATCTCACACTGCCCAGCCGTACCCACTTCGTGGTGATGCACTTCAATAGGCAAGCCCATCTGCTCCATGGCAGTACACATGGCTGCGCGTATATCATGCAATGAGTCCACGGGGGGGACAGGAAAATAACCCCCTTTGACTCTCGTTCGATGACCGCTATTACCGTCTTCAAAGTGCTGATTTGAGGACCATGCGGCCTCCTCAGAGCCAATAGCGTAGCCGGCACCGCTGATGTCTGCATGCCATTTAACGTCGTCAAAGACAAAAAATTCTGGTTCGGGGCCAAAGAACGCAGTATCACCGATACCTGTCGCTGATAGGTACGCTTCGGCACGCTTGGCCACGCAGCGTGGATCCCGTTCGTACCCTTGCATCGTCGACGGCTCGACAATATCACACCGCAAAATAATCGTACTGTCGTCAGTAAAGGGATCGAGCACCGATGTGGCGTCATCGGGCATAAGAATCATGTCCGACTCGTTAATCCCCTTCCAACCAGCGATGGACGACCCGTCGAACATTTTTCCGTCCTCGAAGGTGTCCTCATCGACTTCCGATGCAGGAATCGTCACGTGCTGTTCTTTGCCTTTGGTGTCCGTAAATCGCAGGTCAACCCATCGGACGTCGTTATCTTTGATCAAATTGAGCGTGCGCTCGGACATGGTGTTTCTCCTTCATATGTTACTAGTAGTTACCAACCCGGCTTGTCGTGCAAGAGCGCGGGCAACGAACCGTGCCATTTTTTCGCTAGTGTGGGAAGAGCAACCAGCGTGCCAGATTGCATATCTCTTGATAAAATTCATTAAGCCACTGATTTTAGTCAACTTTATTAACGATTTATTTTTGTTGCGGTGATAACAGCGGTTCCGGCTCGCACTACATCAGTGCGTTACGCATTATTTTGGTGCGTATCGTGGTGCATGATGCAGTGGCCAGCGGAGGATTGGCAGGGTAATTGGGGCAAAAATCGCTGTTCGGCCTTCGCTGCCAGGGCCTTGCCGGTGTTTTTCTATTCTGCGCGAGCCCTATGCACCCAAATGGTGCGAATAATGGCGGTCCGATCGGTAATATGCCGCTGTCTCAAACCCCACAATTCAGTGTCGTCTCTGGTACACTCCGCGCGCTCCAAAAGCCCCTACTTCTGTCAAGAGACCCTGCACGTGATTAGTCAACTTCGCAATATCGCCATTATCGCTCACGTTGACCATGGGAAAACCACCCTCGTCGACTGCCTTCTTGGCCAATCTGGAACCTTAGATCGCAAGAACGTGGGGGCGGAGCGCGTCATGGACTCCAGCGATCAGGAACGCGAACGCGGTATCACTATCCTCGCCAAAAATACGTCCATAAAATGGAATGACTACCGGATTAATATTGTTGATACCCCCGGGCACGCCGATTTTGGTGGCGAAGTGGAGCGCGTACTGTCGATGGTTGACTCAGTGCTACTGCTCGTTGATGCGGTGGACGGCCCCATGCCGCAAACACGATTTGTTACCTCAAAAGCCTTTGAGCGCGGTCTTAATCCTATCGTTGTCGTTAACAAGGTGGATCGTCCGGGTGCTCGCCCCGATTGGGTTGTCGATCAGGTATTTGACCTATTTGATACCCTTGGTGCTACCGAGGAGCAGCTCGATTTCCCCATCATTTATACCTCAGCAATCAATGGCATCGCGGGCGAGGATCACGAGGCCATGGCCGATGATATGACGCCTTTGTTTCAAGCGGTGGTTGATAAAGTTCACTCCCCCCAGGTGAACTCCGATGGCCCGCTGCAGATGCAGATTTCAGCACTAGATTACAGCAGCTATACCGGGGTGATTGGTGTAGGTCGGATCACAAGAGGGGTGATGAAGCCCAATACACCGGTGACGATAGTCGATCGTCAGGGCGGTACCCGCAACGGACGTATTTTGCAGGTGATGGGCTACCACGGTTTGGACCGCAATGATGTAGACCAAGCTGAGGCGGGTGACATTGTCTGCGTGACGGGTATTGAGGTGCTAAATATCTCAGATACGTTATGTGCCACCACTACCCCTGAAGCGCTTCCGCCACTATCAGTCGACGAGCCGACGGTCAGCATGACTTTTCAGGTCAATGACTCGCCTTTTGCGGGACTAGAAGGTAAATACGTAACGTCGCGTAATATCAAGGAGCGCCTAGAGCGAGAGCTAATTCACAATGTTGCGCTACGTGTGGAGCCAGGTGACAGCGCCGACAAATTTAAAGTGTCAGGTCGTGGTGAGTTACATCTGTCCGTGCTCATTGAAAACATGCGCAGAGAAGGCTTCGAGTTGGGCGTGTCGCGTCCCGAAGTTATTCAAAAAATAATTAACGGCGTTGTCTCGGAGCCGTACGAAACCCTAGTGATCGATTGCGAAGATCAGCATCAGGGCGGCGTTATGGAAGAGTTGGGTATGCGCCGCGCGGAACTGAAAAATGTGGTGCCCGACGGCCATGGGCGTATCAGGCTCGAATTTATTGTTCCCGCTCGGGGACTAATTGGTTTCCGCTCGCTCTTTATGACCTTGACATCGGGCTCGGGAATCATGACCCATATCTTCGACCACTATGGGCCGGTCGCCAAATCAGAGCTAGGAAACCGCAACAACGGTGTATTGGTGTCTATGGTGAAAGGCAAAACCTTAGCCTACGCGTTATTTACACTGCAGGATCGCGGTCGCCTTTTTACGCCACCTAATGTTGATGTTTATGAGGGCCAGATTGTCGGACTGCATAGCCGAAACAATGATTTGGTGGTAAATCCCACCAAAGCTAAGCAGCTAACCAATGTGCGCGCCTCGGGTACTGATGAAGCACTGACCCTTACACCGCGCATTGTCCATACCCTTGAGCAGGCCCTGGAGTTCATTGAAGACGATGAGCTGGTGGAGGTCACTCCTAACAGTATTCGGCTGCGCAAAAAGCTGTTGCTCGAGCACGAGCGTAAACGAGCCGCCCGAAGCGCTGCTTGACGGTGTGCCCTAGGCGGCTGTGCTTCGCTCGGCTGCGGGCAGCAACATCTCAATGTGGGGTATGTCGTCTTCGAGGTAGGCTTTGCCGACGCTATCGAAGCCCAGTGAATGGTAAAATTGTTCAAGGTGCGACTGGGCACTAATACGAATGCCGGTGCCCCACATACGGTGGTTGAACGCGATACCCATGTGCATCATCTCCCATCCCAGTCGTGTTCCTCGCAGCGACTGATCGACCGCAACGCGACCCATCGAACTCTCTGTATAGCTCACTCCGGGAGGCACCGCTCTGAGCGTTGCTACAGTAGTGCCATCCAACCACCCCTGAAGGTGCCAGCTTAGGCAGTCTTTACTGTCTGGATCGACATAGGGGCACTGCTGTTCAGCGACAAAGATCCTCGCCCTAAGATGGAGGACCTCGTGCCACTGTTTAACGCTGAATAACTCAAAATGCTGCCAGTGCCACTGTAGTTGGCTGCGATCGAAACGTTCGGGACTATTCATAGCGTGACCCTGCCTTCAGTACGAAGGCATTGAGTGTTACAAATTGCGTGGCCGAGTGCCACTGTCTGCGTTACGATGGCGACTCAAAGTACTGGATTAGAGTTTAGGCTATGTTGGCAACCGCACAGTCCGGAGCAGATTTTCAAACCCTCAACGAGGATGTCAAAACGACCCTGCGCGGTGTTTTAGCGTCCGCCTCAGTAGAGTCGAGGCTAATAGAGTTACGCTCATCCCCTGCCGCAGAATTTCGCGCCATGCCCCGCAACACCTTGGGGGTCGTTGAATCGGGTTTGGTGTCAGTCCTCCACGGCAATACGGTAGTGAGTGTGTTGGAAGCGGGTGACCTGGTATACCCCGATACCGATCATCTTCCAGCGGGAGTCAGTACCTTACTGTACGGATCCGAAGGGGGGGCTTTTATCCGCGGTTATGATCGTCGGGCGCTCATGGACGCCATGGCAGACAAGAGCGATTTGTTAGCTCGATGGACGAGGGTCGTCGGTCAACATGTGTCCTTACTATTGCGCCTTAACGCGCTGCATATCCGCGAGGCTGTGGGGATGGGGGGTAACTCTGAAATCTATCCTTCAGGGTCAGTTATTATTCAGCAGGGCGATCCCGCAGACGACATTTTCTCCATGGTAGAGGGTCTAGCAGAGGTGCTCGTCAATGACATGGCGGTCGCCAAGATTCGGCCAGGCGAGTTATTTGGGACCATGGCGGCGTTAACCGGCAGTCATCGCAACGCGACCGTTCGAGCGATGGAGTCCTGCTCGGTAATCCGCGTACCCAAGGATCGATTCTTTGAGTTGATTCGTTCCCGACCCGCTGCAGTGCAGGGCCTGTTGGTCGACATGGCGAAGTCCATTAGCGAACTCAATGAAGAAGTTGTTGCCTTAAGGCGTAAACACAGTAGCTGAGTGTACATTTCGGAAAATTCATGGTTGATGTAAATCCAGGTTCGACGACGGTTGAGACGCTATCACTGCGCGATTATGCAGAGAAAGCCTACCTTGACTATTCCATGTACGTTATTTTGGATCGCGCTCTACCCCACGTTGGTGATGGCCTCAAACCCGTCCAGCGACGCATTATTTATGCCATGAGTGAGCTGGGCCTTAAAGCCTCAGCAAAATACAAAAAATCTGCGCGCACGGTAGGCGACGTCATCGGTAAGTTCCATCCTCATGGCGACAGTGCGGCCTACGAAGCGATGGTGCTTATGGCACAGGATTTTAGCTATCGCTACCCACTGGTAGATGGGCAGGGTAATTGGGGCTCACCCGATGACCCCAAGTCCTTTGCCGCTATGCGCTATACCGAATCACGGCTAACAAAATATGCGGAAGTACTACTGGGTGAGCTTGGGCAGGGCACCGTTGACTGGCAGGCAAATTTTGACGGCACCTTAGATGAGCCGGTGGTGCTCCCCGCACAGGTGCCTAATTTATTACTCAATGGCACAACGGGCATTGCCGTTGGAATGGCCACCGACATTCCCCCTCACAATCTCACTGAGGTCGTTGAAGCCGCAATCCATTTATTAGATCGCCCGAAGGCGACTACTGACGACTTATGCGCCCACGTCAAAGGCCCAGATTTTCCCACCGATGCGGAAATTATTACCTCGCCCGAGGATATTCGGGCAATGTATGCCAGTGGTAGAGGTAGTTTGAAAATGCGCGCGGCGTGGCGCATAGAGGATAGCGCTATTGTTGTCGATGCCTTGCCCCATCAGGTCTCTGGCTCTAAGGTGCTTGAGCAGATTGCCGCGCAAATGCAGGCGAAAAAACTACCGATGGTGTCAGATCTACGTGATGAATCTGATCATGAGCACCCAACGCGTCTAGTGGTGGTTCCTCGATCAAACCGCATTGATCTTGACGCTTTAATGAGCCACTTATTTGCCAGTACCGATCTTGAGCGCAACTACCGAGTGAATCTTAATGTCATTGGTATGGATGGCCGCCCAAGCGTGAAGTCGCTGCGCACACTGTTGAGCGAATGGCTATCTTTTCGACGAGCAACGGTACGCCGCCGCTTAGAGTATCGACTTGAGCGCATTATGCGCAGGCTACACATCCTTGAAGGGTATCTGGTCGCTTATTTGAGCATCGACGAGGTCATTAAGATTATTCGCGAGGAAGACGAGCCAAAACCCGCATTGATCGCGCGGTTTCACTTGTCAGATATACAGGCCGAAGCCATTCTCGACTTGAAGCTACGTAATTTAGCGAAGCTCGAAGAGATGAAGATTCGTGGTGAACAAGATGAGCTCAACGAAGAGCGAGACTATCTTGAGAAAACGCTGGGTAGCGAAGCGCGATTGAAAACGTTGATAAAAAAAGAGTTGAGAGCGGTAGTCGATAACCATGGGGATCAGCGTCGTTCACCCATTGTCGCTCGTGAAGAGGCGAAAGTCTTCAATGAGCTGGAACTGAGTACCGCTGATCCAATCACTATTGTGCTGTCAGAAAAGGGCTGGATTCGGGCCGCCAAAGGGCATGAAGTTGATCCCGAGAGCCTAAGCTATAAGTCCGGAGACTGCTTTAAGTTTGCTGCCCGGGGTCGCAGCAACATACCTGCGGTGGTGTTTGACTCCACGGGTCGTGCCTACAGTATGGCAAGCCATAACCTACCCTCGGCGAGAGGGCAAGGTGAGCCGCTGACAGGTCGTATCAGTCCACCATCGGGGGCCACTTTCGAGGGACTGCTCACCGGGGTTTCTGATGATCGATTTCTGCTCGCTAGCGATGCGGGTTATGGGTTTGTCGCCCGCTTCTCCGACCTGCAAACTAAAAATAAAGCCGGCAAGGCGGTCTTGTCGTTACCGAAGGGTGCCCGGGTGATCCCTCCTGCTGTTATTGGCGAGGGAGCAGATTTATTGGTCGCAGCGGTTACCAATGAGGGGCGTTTGTTAATTTTTCCGTTGTCAGACTTACCAGAATTAGCCCGCGGTAAAGGCAATAAAATCATTGGTATTCCCTCGGCTCGTGCCGCGGCCAGAGAAGAGTTATTAGTGGGCCTTTGCACATTGCAATCCGCTGACGTCTTGCAGGTCACTGCCGGTAGACAGCATCTAAAGCTCAAGTTTTCAGACCTTGAGCATTATCGCGGCGAGCGTGGTCGGCGAGGCAATAAATTACCGAAAGGCTTCCAAAAAGTGGCTGGCTTTGGCGTGCTTCAATCAGCGTGATCGTCACCGACTTGCTCCTGATTGAGCAGCGCGCGCAGCAGGACTTGAAGCTGGCGCTCGATGAGATCTCGATGGGTATCAGAGGGTGCACCGACGACAGGAATCTCTTTGTCAGTATTATCAATGCCTATGCGTGTAGTCAAATCGATGTCATCTAGAACCAGCGTTGCCAGCTTAATTGCATTGCCCGCATTGCTCGCAAGCTTGTGCAATTCATCGAGGGCGGATTGCGTGTAGAGTCCGGGGTAAATATCTTTTGCATCGCCTCTACCGAGCTCACTGCCACCTACTGCCAAGCCTAGGCTTACCGACAATCTAAGCACTTTTTCTATGTCTGGTGCTGCCTTTTGAATCAACCATGCGCAGCTGGCAGCCCGGAGTGCGGGGGATCCCAACGGGTGTTTGCCAGTGAAAAACACCGCCAAACCAAATTGCCGAACGACCTCTAATGTGCCGTCATAAAACCCTGCGGCACCGTAAATGAGTCGGTGAACAGTAGCGACATAACGTTGTAGTCGTTGTTCATCGACGGTATCCACGTAGCCAGGCAGACTGCGAAAGTATAGATATAAAATCGCCGTATTCGTGTAATGATCGGTGCTGCTATTACCGACTACCGGTGGCCTGAGTAAATCGAGAGGTAAAGCGGCGATGTGCGCCCGTAACGCAGCCACCTCATTGCTATTATCGACAGTGCTGCCGGTGACTGACGCCAGCTCAGCGCTGAGCGCGCTCAAGTTGCTCGCCAGGCGATGGGCCATAGTTCGAGTGGTTATGTACACTGCGATGCTTAACAGTACCGCTAAACCTGATAAGGCCAATTGAAGCCGAAGTTGAGCGGCATTTTGATCCCGAGTATTGAGGCTAATTTCTGCGGTACCGGCCGAATCGCCGGCGACGTTAATAGTTGCTCGAAATAGCGCATCGCTGTTAGCAAAGTTGCCGGCAGCCGCTAGCACTTTTCCTTCAACGCTCAGCGCCCGCGCCCCGACTACACCGGCTTGCTCAACAAGCTGGTTGAGTTCGCCGGCAACCCCAAGGCGATCATTGATGGCGAGTTCCGTCGATAGCCTTCGGGCAAGCTGTGCAACCACAGCTTCACCGTGATCGCGCTGTAGATTATCTTGAGTGTAGCGACTCGATTTAGCTGATAAAGCTACAAGGGTCAGTGTCGCCAGTAAGCAACACAAGCTAGCGGTGAGCGCCAGCTGCTGCCCCAGTGAAAAACGAGCGAGGTAATCCAGAAATGTCCGCACAGTGAAGTCCATGGCTTATCGTCTGTGCAGTATAAACACCCTACCTACGGTATGCTTGCCCTTCGTAACACTTCGGAGCTTCGAATGACCAAGGCCAGTCACGCCATTACTGTGATGTCGCCCCGGGAGGGCTGTTATCACGACGAACCTATGCGCACATTATTGACCGAAACGGGGGTCGAGATCATTGACGAGCGTAGGGTGGTAGCGCCACGAGGGTTGGCAGATCAACGGGCTATCAAGAGCTATGTGGTGGCAAATGTGTCCGATGTGACACAGCTTCGGAGTCGCTTAGAAGCGTTAGCTGAGCGTCATTCGATAGATTGCGTTTTGCAAGCGATGGCGGTGCGTCAGCAAGACTATAAGCTCGCCGTATTTGATATGGATTCTACGCTCATTCAATGTGAGGTGATTGATCGTTTGGCACAGCTGGCAGGGGTTGGTGAAACGGTTGCGGCGATCACAGAACGAGCTATGCGCGGCGAACTAGACTTTCAGGCCAGTTTCCGTGAGCGTCTAGGCCTGTTGCGGGGCTTGGATGAGTCGGCCCTAGCCAGCGTCGCCAATAACCTGCCAATGACCAGCGGGGTGTCAGAGCTGCTGACCACCTTGCGTGGAAGTGGCATAAAAACAGCCATCGTATCGGGGGGCTTCGATTATTTCGCCCAGTATTTACAAACGCTGTATGGCTTTGATTATATTCACGCCAACGCGCTTGATGTCGTTGCAGGCAAAGTAACGGGTAACGTCGTGGGCAACATTATTGATGGCGCGCGCAAAAAGCAGCTGCTTGAGACGTTAGCTCAGGATCTAAGGATTGATTGCTCTCAAGTCATAGCTGTCGGTGATGGCGCTAATGATCTGCCCATGTTGGCGAGCGCGGGCCTGGGTGTTGCCTTTAAGGCGAAACCCATTGTTCGCGCTCAGGCGGCCTACAACATTCGTTGGATCGGTCTCGACGGGGTGCTGTATTTGCTGGGCGCGGCGAGCGAAATGAGCGCTTCGATAAACTGAGTCACAGGCCCCTGCGTTTGGCGCACAGCTGGGTTATTATCTGCTGCGACCGAACAAAGGATTGATAGCATGGCAAATTACTCGACCAATGAATTTAAATCTGGGCTGAAAGTTATGCTCGACGGTGAGCCTTGCTCGATCCTGGAGAATGAGTTTGTTAAGCCTGGGAAAGGGCAGGCATTTAACCGCGTCAAGTTGCGTAACTTGAGGTCGGGTCGAGTGTGGGAGCGTACCTTCAAGTCTGGCGAGTCACTGGAGGGTGCCGATGTCTTGGATTGCAGTCTCGAGTATTCGTATACCGACGGAGAGTTCTTTTATTTTATGGATTCCGACTCCTTTGAGCAGCACGCAGCTGAGGCTGCAGCGGTGGGCGATACGCAGAAGTGGCTCAAAGAGCAGGAGAAGTACGAGGTGACTTTGTATAATGGCAGTCCTATTTCCATTACACCGCCTAACTTCATTGAATTAGAGATCATCGAAACTGACCCCGGGCTAAAAGGAGACACCGCGCAAGGGGGTTCCAAACCCGCCACCCTGACGACCGGTGCCGTTGTCCGCGTGCCACTATTTATACTGCAGGGTGAAGTGGTACGTGTTGATACGCGCTCTGGTGAGTATGTGAGTCGCGCTAGCCGTCATTGATATGTCCACATGGCAGCCGGGCGCCACACTTGAAACCTTGTCGGCTAGGGCGAGCTTACTGGCCGACATCCGACAGTTCTTTGCCCTCAGAGGGGTGTTAGAAGTAGAGACGCCGCTGCTGTGTCAGGCAGGTGTGACCGACCCTGCCCTCGAAGCCTTGTCTGTTGACGTCGGTGGTGGCGAGCATCGCTATCTACAGACATCCCCCGAATATGCCATGAAGCGACTGCTTTCAGCGGGTAGCGGCGATATATTTCAAATCAGCAAAGCCTTCCGTGCAGACGAGCTAGGCTCTCGTCACAACCCTGAATATACCTTGCTTGAATGGTATAGGCTGGGTGTCGATCATCATCAATTGCTCCGAGAAGTCGCTGACTTACTCTGCCAGTTGCTCGAACTTCAGAGCTGGCAAGTCTGGCCTTGGCAGGCGCTTTTTGAGCATTTCTTGTCACTGAACCCACATCTTGCCAGCCACCAGGCGCTCGCTGATAGAGCGGGAGAGTATCTGGCGCAACCCCTGCCTGATCTCGACCGTGATGGTTTATTGGATCTATGCATGAGCCACGTGATTGAGCCAGGCATGCGTGACTGGGGTATGGTTTTTGTGGTTGATTACCCTGCCTCCCAAGCAGCGTTAGCGCGGCAGTTTGATAGAAACGGTGTGGCACTGGGTGCGCGCTTTGAATGTTACGTCGATGGACTCGAGATGGCTAATGGCTACTGGGAGGCGAAAGAGTCCGATGACTTGCGGGCGCGATTCACTGCAGATAACCACAACAGACAGCGGCGAGGACAGCTTGAACAAGTCATTGATGAGCGCTTATTGGCAGCACTTTTGGCGGGCTTACCCGATTGTGCGGGGGTAGCGCTCGGCGTCGACCGCCTGCTCATGTGTCAACAGAAACTCAGTCACATGGACGCCACGCTGGCATTCAGTTGGTCTAGGGCGTGATGGTTAAGGATTGATAATGACGGGGGTGTAGTGGTCAATAAAAGCCGGGGGAGGGCGTTTTGCTTTGCCCGAAGAAATCTCAATGCAGACAAAGTCTAAGCGGGCTCGTAGCACCACCGTTCCGGTAAGTGCATTGATAAGCTGAACCTGGCGTTTCATAACCAAGCGCCGATCCCAGCCAGTGATCCAGGTGCCGGCGACAACGGTGTCGCCAAGCCGAGTCGCGCAGAGGTAATCATACTCGGCACGCCGTAGTGCCATAGCGCGGTCCAGGGATTGGTACTCGGCGGCGCCGAGTCCAAGGCATGTCGTGTGTGCCCAGGCGGTCTCCATGCACCAATTCACATAAATGGTGTTGTTTGTGTGCGCTAGCGCATCGATGTGTTCAGCGCGTACCTCAAAGCAGCGCATAAAGGGCGCAGAGTGGTCCCAGGCCAAGCTATTCCAGGCATGGTTAGTTTGCGTGGACCCCGCTTGGGCGTCCGCCTCTCGGCTAACCCCACTGTTGGTCATTGGGCTGACAACTCGAGGCCGACCCGCTTTTGTGCGATCAGTAAATAGCCGAAGGCAATCGCAATCAGCGGACAAGCATAGTTAAAAACGGCGTAAGGAGCATACTCAATGGTGGCAATGCCTAGGGTGGCACTCATGTACGCACCGCAGGTGTTCCAGGGAACCAGTACCGATGTCAACGTCGCGGAGTCCTCCAAGGTACGAGATAAGTTCAGGCGATCCAATCCGCGTTCATCGTAGGCTACGGTAAACAAGCGCCCCGGGAGGGCTATGCTGAGAAATTGATCAGCGGCCAGCAGGTTCGTCACAACGCCACCTGAGACAGTCGCCAGCACGAGATCACCGGTGCTGCGCACACGCTGTAGAACGGCGTCCAGAATTTGCTTGAGGATGCCCGTGCGCTCTAAAACACCACCAAAGGCGAGCGCGCAAATAATCAACCAAACGGTATTGAGCATGCTCGACATTCCGCCTTTGCTCAGTAAATCGTTCAACGCGGCATCCTGACTGGCACCTTTGTAGCCCGCGAATAACACCTGCCAAATCCCTTGCAGCGTAGGTGCTGGGCTATCGGGGTAAAGCCCTAGGGCAAACGCGCGGACCGCATCACCTTGAAAGGCGACAGCAAAAATACAGCCCACCAGGGTGGACAGAAGAATAGCTGGATAGGCAGGAATGCGCAGAGCAATGAAGGCCAACATAATAACCAATGGCAGGAGACTGACGATGCCGACATTGAACTCAATGGCCAGCGCTGCTCGCAGTGCAGCGATATCCTCAGGGGGCCTGCCAGCGTCTTCACTATTGATGAGAAAGAACAGCAGCGCGGTAGAAAACGCCGGGACCGTTGTCCACAGCATATGTCGAATATGGGCAAACAGATCGACGCCCGCACAGGCGGCTGCCAAGTTCGTGGTATCTGACAAGGGCGAGAGTTTATCTCCGAAATAGGCCCCAGAAATAATGGCGCCAGCTGTCATGGCGGGTGATAGGCCGAAGCTGTTAGCAATGCCAACGAGCCCTATACCAAGAGTGCCAGCGACGGTCCAGGAACTGCCAATACTGATAGAAGCGAGGGCGCAGATAACGGCGCTAGCCGCATAGAAATAGCTCGGACTGAGTAGAGCAACCCCGTGGTAAATCATGGCGGGAACGGTGCCGGCTAAAATCCAGCTACCAATCAACGCACCAACCGCCAGCAGAATGAGTATCGGTGACATGCCAATGCGAATGCCGGCCACTAGCCCTTCTTGAATGTCGTCCCAGCGTAGACCTCGATAGAGACCGACCAGACCAGTGAGCCCGGTAGCAATAACCAGCGCTATTTGGTTGGGGCCGTAGGAGGCATCCGCCCCGAACAGCTGAACAGCGCCAGCGAGCATGCCCACGAGGAAAAGGATCGGCGTTAATGACAGCAACATAACTATGCGGGCCGGTAGCCGGGCTTCGCCATGGTAATTTGGAAGGTGCCTATGATTCGCTCTCGAAAACCACCTTCACAATAGCTCAGGTAGAAGCGCCACATATTAATGAACCGATCGTCGAAACCCATCTCTCGTACGACCTCCATTTGCTCAAGAAAAGCATGGTGCCATGCTTCAAGTGTTCGCGCGTAGTCTTTGGTGATATCAATGAGATCGATCATTTGCATGTCAGTGTACTGGGCGAGATTTTCGCTGATGATTTTGATAGATGGTAGGCAGCCCCCAGGGAAAATGTAGCGTTTTATATAGTCTACGTAGTCTCGAGCCTCTTCGTAACGCTGGTCGGGAATGGTGATGGCTTGAATGACGGCTTTACCGTGCGGTTTTAGCAATTTACTCACACAGCGGAAATAACTTTCATAGAACTCGTGGCCTACAGCTTCGATCATTTCAATAGAAACAAGCTTGTCGAACTGTCCCTCGAGATCTCTATAGTCCTTGCAAAGAACGGTAATTTTGTCCTCTAGCCCTTTGTCTTTGACCTCTTCGCGGGCCTTATTGAATTGCTCCTCGCTGATAGTCGTGGTGGTAACACGACAGCCATAATGTTCTGCTGCATGGATCGCCATGCCTCCCCAGCCGGTTCCTATTTCAATGAGGTGATCATCGGCTGATAATTCTAGGGATTGGCAGATCAGCTCAAGTTTATGACGCGAAGCGTCTTCCAGATTACTGTCTGATGATGGAAAAACCGCGGATGAGTACATCAAGCTGGAATCTAAGAAAAGCGCAAAAAAGTCGTTACCCAAATCGTAATGCGCGGATATATTTTTCCTTGAGCCACTTTGGGTATTGCGATTGCCGAGGTGGGCAAGCTTCAAAGCCAACTTAGTCCACCAATGTTGCTTGTCTTTCATGGCTGCCATGGTAGCCATATTCGCACTGAATAAACGCGTAACTTCGGTGACATTGGGGCTCGTCCAATCACCATCGATATACGCTTCACCCGAAGCGATCGTTCCGCCAGTCAGCACTCGCCAATAGGTGCGGGGATTGTGAATAGTCACGTGAGCGTGGGGCTCTTCAGGCCGCGCATCGTTACCCACATGAAATACCTCATCGCCCTCGTGCACCGTAAGCGACCCCACTTCAATCCGTTGTAGGAGCCGTAGAAATAAGTCCCGAGCAACATGTGGGTGTTGTAGACGCTTGATGACAGGTAGCCGGGAGATATTTTTTACGCTCATATTGTTCATAGCTTACGTCCAATCCTTAGGCGGGTTGATTTTATCGCTTTAGCCACTTTTTGGGTGATGGTGTACCGGGGTCTTCTTAAGCCACAACAACAGCGCCTGCCAATAAATGCCTAACCCCACCTTCATGGTCATGAAAGGAAAACGTAGTATCGCAGACATTAGCGTATGCCGGTTGAAGGGCTCCGACTGTAAAGACAAGGTGGCATCAAAAATCCGCTGACCATTTTCAAAACTAGTTAACTGAATGGCCAGTGTATCGTCAGGTACCGTGCTGCGCCATTGGTAGATCATATTCATTGGATTGAAAGGTGAAACGTGCAGAGCCTTGTTAAATTCAATGGCCAACGGCGCATTGGACTCGGGAGCTTCCAGCACATAGCTATGGCGCTCACCCCAGGGGGTATTGGTCACTTCCGTGACCACAAAGCTCAGTTCTTGTTCAGGATTGACGCAGAAATAACAGGCAATGGGGTTATTTTGATAACCAAAATAACGCCAGTTGGCCAGCAAATAAATCTTTCCCTCGTGGGTGCGCCCGGTCTCCTCGCGAATTCGCCGTTGCACCTCACCGATAAGCGGCTGTGTCGGATCACCCAGAAAATCTGCCCGCTTGAATCGCGCTAGGGCTATTCTTTTGGCCGACCAAAAGGGAATGTTATCCACTAGATCGGGCAGAGCTTCAAGGTCAACAAAGGGCATAAACACTTTATAGTGGAAGGTATGCTGAGTCGGAGAGTGCCGATGGTGATAAAGGGTTCCGCGATACAGTCTTGATATCACGCGAGTGCCTGCCGGACCTCAGTCATTGCGTCAGCCACGCGCAAACCACTGCGTAAACCATCCTCATGAAAGCCATTGTGCCAATAGGCACCACAAAACCAGGTGTTGTGAGTGCCGTTAATTTCATGCCAGCGGGTCTGGGCTTTGACGGCGCCAATAGTGAACTGAGGATGCGCGTAGTTAAAACGCCCAAGGATTCGTAATGGGTTGATGGCGTCGCTGTCGTTGAGGGTCACGCAGAAGGTCTCTGGTGCGTTTATGCCCTGTAATATATTCATGTTGTAGGTGACGACAGCACGATGACTGCCGGCTTTGAGACGGTAATTCCAACTCGACCACGTTTTGCGGTCCTTGGGGAGTAATCGACTGTCCGTATGTAACACCACGTCGTTGTCACGATAGGGAATGGCACCAAGAATGTCGGTCTCTAGGGCAGTAGGCGCCTGCAGCAGTTTCAAAGCTTGGTCTGAATGGGTGGCCATCACCACCTGATCAAATGCCTGCGCCGTACCGTTGACAAAGCGCAGGCTTATCGGTTGATTGACTTCGCGTACAACCGCTTGGACCGGGTGGTTCAGATGAATACGGTCTTCAAAGCCTGCGGTCAGCGGTGCAAGGTATTCACGGCTGCCACCCTCAATGACCCGCCACTGGGGACGATTTTTGACCTGTAGAAGCCCATGATTACGGAAGAAGCGAATGAAGAATTCAACGGGAAACTCAGCAGCGTCAGCAATATCTGCCGACCAAATGGCCGAGGTCATTGCCAGTAAGTATTGGCGACGAAAGGTGTCACTGTACTTATTTTTGCGCAGATACTCCCCGAGGGTTTCGTCGGGGGACAGCCTGCCTGCTTCGAGGTCGGCGACAGCGTGTTTATTGAAGCGAAGAATTTCTCGTACCATGCGCAAAAAGCGCGGCGACAGCAAGTTACGCCGCTGGGCAAATAACGTGTTGAGGTTGGACCCCGAGTACTCTAGACCGGTCTCGATATCGCTCACCGAAAACCCCATTTCTGTGGGTTTTGTGGGGACCCCTAGCTCGGTCATTAGCTCAATGAACGCCGGGTAGGTCCAGTCGTTATAGACAATAAAGCCCGTGTCGATGGCGTAACGTCGTGCGCCCAAGCGAACATCATAGGTCGCTGTGTGACCGCCAATACGGCCGCCCGCCTCGAAGACCGCTATATCATGGCCAAGCTTGTGCAATCGGTGGGCACAGCCGAGCCCTGAAATGCCTGAACCAACAATGGCTATTTTCACAGCACGCGCATCCCCCACTATTATGTGATCATCACTAACATACGATACTGACCCAGGCATGGATCAGGCCGGCTAGTCAAGCTTACGCGACCCCCTGTTTCGTGTATCCTCGATCCATTACGCGGTTTTGGATGGCTGAGATGATGGACGACAAAAAGCAGGTCGAGCAGCGCAAAACGAGTTGGTCTGCCCCTACAGGGCGGCGCACCGATGAGTGGAGTGAATGCCTGGTGTTAATCGGTAAAACAAACGATCGAGCCGCTTTCACCCGATTTTTTCGCCATTTTGGCCCGCTGATTAAGGCATTTGCGCTTGCTGGCTCTAGCTTGTCTCAGACCCATGCGGATGAGCTCGTTCAGGAAGTGATGCTAAAAGTCTGGCAGAAGGCCGACGGCTTTAATCCTGAGAAGGCGGCGGCTAGCACCTGGATTTACACCATCGCTCGGAACTGTCGTACCGATATGTTTCGCCGCCTGCAAAAATTTGACACGCCGCTGGCGGCTGATGATTTGAGTATCGAGCTCGAAGATGAGGAGCCGTTTGCCGTGCTCCATACCCGTCGTGGTGCAGCGCGGGTGAAGGCGCTTATGGGGCAGCTACCCCCGGATCAAGCGCAAATCTTAGCCAAGGTATATATGGAAGGTAAATCCCACTCAGAGGCGGCTGCAGAGCTTGACCTCCCCTTAGGCACGGTGAAGTCTCGGGTTAGACTGGCTATTCAGAAACTGCAAGTGCAAATGGCACGCGTGTAAACCAGTTCCCGTCATTGTGCGTAGATCTCCCATGAACAGTGATAAAGACGCTTTGGCATTAAGGCCCAGTGCGTCACGGGGCAGACAGAAAATGATTAAGCACCACCCTTCAGCAGATATTCTCATCGATTTTGCCGCAGGTACCTTGCCTGTTGCTCAGGCAGCGTGTGTCTCAGCTCACCTCAACTACTGCGACTGCTGCCGTGGCTCTACAGAGCAACTGCAGTCCATTGGGGGTGTGCTTATGGAGCAGCTGGTGCCGGTAGCGGTCTCTGAATCCGTACTCGATTCTGTCCTTGCACGACTTGACGAGCCGGTGCCATTGAGCTTCATCCAGCAGCGTGTTCGGCACAGGCGAGTTGATTTGCCCGGGTTATTGAATCGCATCATTAACGGCGATTTTAGCCAGCTGGCATGGAAACGGGTGACGCGCTCACTCAGCGTCAGTCATTTGCAAACGGGCGATGATCAGCGCGAATTTGCGCTTTACAGGATTGCTGCTGGCGGTAACATCCCCAACCATCGTCATGGCGGCGCTGAAATGACCTTGGTGTTAGAAGGGGGGTTCTCTGACGAGCTGGGCACTTACCACCCCGGTGACTTTGTGTTTCGAGATGCCTCAGACGTTCATGCACCAACGGCTATCGATGGCGAGGAATGTATATGCCTTGCTGTGCTTGATGCTCCTTTGCAATTTACCAGCTGGCAATACCGCTGGTTGAACCCGTTTTTGCAACTTCAGGCAGGATAAAAACGGTGCACGAATAGTCTCAATATTATAAGCAAAAAATAAAGCGAGTATGCGCAGATTCAGGTAACTGTTGCTGAGCGTATTTGTTACCCGACACTCAACAACTAGTAGGCTGTTTCATATGCGATTAGCGATTCCTCGTGAGACGCACCCGGGAGAAAACCGTGCGTCCATTACCCCAGAGACGGTAAAAAAATTAATTCGCCTAGGTGCTGACGTGGTGATCGAGGCAAGCGCTGGCGCCGGCTGTGGTATTAGTGACGCAGATTACCGCGCTGAAGGTGCGACAATAGAGGCCGATCGAGATGCGCTACTGGGTAGCGCAGATATGATATTGCGGTTACGTAAGCCAGAGACTGATGAAGTGGCCAAGCTCAAAAGCGGCTGTATTCATGTGTCTTACCTTGATCCTTTCAATGAGCATGAACTCATCAAAACGTTTGCGGCAAACAATATTACCGCGGTGAGTATGGAGATGATTCCTCGCTCGACCCGCAGTCAAAAAATGGATGCACTGAGCTCACAAGCCAACTTAGCGGGCTATGTGGCGGTCATGCTTGCCGCTACGCAATTGCCGCGCATCTTCCCCATGATGATGACGCCAGCAGGCACCTTGAAGCCGGCCAAGGTGTTTATCATTGGTGCCGGTGTCGCCGGGTTACAGGCTATCGCCACCGCCAAGCGACTGGGCGCAAAGGTCACGGCATTTGACACCCGGGCTGTGGTCGCAGAACAGGTTCAGTCATTGGGCGGCAAGTTTCTCGATATTGACCTTGGTGATACGGGCCAGACCAAGGACGGGTACGCACAGGAGCTGACGCCCGAGCAGGTAGACATTCAGCGGCAGGCTCAGAAAGACGTCATTGCCGACTCTGACGTGGTGATTACAACCGCGCAAGTGTTTGGCCGGAAGCCGCCCGTGCTAGTGACAAAAGATATGGTCGCGGGCATGGCGCCTGGCTCGGTCGTGGTGGATATGGCGGCGGAGACGGGTGGTAATGTTGAAGGCTCTGTGCCTGATGAAGTCGTTACCGTCGACGGCGTGACTATTGTGGGTACCGGGAATTTAGCCAATGTGGTCGCGCGGGACGCGACGACTATGTATGCCAACAACTTGTTCAATTTCGTCGAAGATAGCTGGGACAATGACGGTAAGACCTTTGTACTCAATCTTGAAAATGACATTTTGCCAGGTTGCGTCATTACTCACGGGGGCGGAGTCGTCCACGCTACTATAAAAGAAATCATTGAAGGAGCGAGCTGAAATGAATGGCGCTGAATATCTCTTATTTATCCTAATGCTGGCCGTTTTTTTAGGCTTCGAGCTGATCAATAAAGTGCCTGCAACACTTCATACACCACTCATGTCAGGTGCCAATGCGATTTCGGGGATTACCGTTGTGGGAGCAATAGCGATTGCCGGCAATGGTAACCAGGATCTAGCTCAATGGTTGGGCGCGGGCGCGGTTGCGCTGGCCAGCATCAATGTCGTTGGTGGCTATATGGTGACCGACCGCATGTTGAGCTTCTTTAAGAAGAAGGAGGGCTAATCGTGGACCTATCGGTAGTGATTTCCCTAGGCTATGTGCTGGCGTCAGGCTTATTTATTTTTGGTTTAAAGAAGCTCGGTTCACCTGCGACTGCCCGCAAGGGCAATATGATATCGGCCGTGGGCATGCTGACGGCTATTGTAGTCGCCCTTCTCGACCAAGGCATCGTTGATTTTACTTGGATAGCGGCTGGCATGGTGGTCGGTGGTGCTATCGGTGCCATCGCTGCCCGCGCCATCGCTATGACATCAATGCCCGAGATGGTGGCACTGTTCAATGGTTTGGGTGGTGCGGCGTCATTACTGGTCGGTTGGGCTGCTTTGACACCCGATGCGGCTACTTTCACCCTTGTTACCATTGTGTTGTCCATACTGATTGGTGGCGTCACACTCACCGGCTCACTGATTGCTTATGGCAAGTTGAGTGAGATACTCGGTAGTGGTGCGGTCATGTTCAAGGGCCAACAGCTGGTCAATTCGCTCATCATTGCTGGTGTGGTTGGCAGTGCAGTCATGTTTTGTCTTCAGCCCACTGACCCTACATGGCTCTATGCGGTGATTGGCTTATCGTTGGTGTTCGGCATTATGGTGGTGATCCCTATCGGCGGTGCTGATATGCCAGTGGTGATCTCCCTGTTGAATAGCTATTCGGGGCTAGCCGCTTGTGCCGCAGGTTTTGCCATCAATAACAACGTGTTGATTGTTGCCGGGTCACTGGTTGGTGCCTCTGGCATTATTTTGACCCAAATTATGTGCAAGGCCATGAATCGATCCCTCAGTAACGTATTGTTCTCTGGGTTTGCCAGTGTCGCTAACGAAGCGACTGAAATTGACGGTGAAATTAAGCCAATCACTGCTGAAGACGCCTACTACATTCTTGAAGCCGCCACCAATGTGGCGATTATCCCAGGCTATGGCATGGCAGTGGCGCAGGCCCAGCACGTGGTCAAAGAGCTGGGCGACCTGTTGGAAGCCAACGGTGCAGAGGTCAACTTTGGCATTCATCCCGTCGCTGGACGTATGCCAGGGCACATGAATGTGCTGCTCGCAGAAGCGGACGTGCCTTACGATCAGCTGCTTGAAATGGATGAAATAAACCCACGCATGGAGTTGATCGACGTGGCCATTGTCATCGGTGCCAATGACGTCGTAAATCCTGCCGCACGAGAAATGGAATCTTCACCAATTTACGGCATGCCGGTCATTAATGTGGCTGATGCGCAGACAGTCTTTGTACTCAAACGGTCAATGGCCTCAGGTTTTGCTGGTATTGAGAATCCACTGTTCTACAAAGAAAATACGCGCATGCTATTTGGTGATGCCAAAGAAACATTGAGTAAATTGGTGCGTGAATTATCGGGTTAAGGACTTCAAGGATTGAGCATTAAAAAAAGCCCGCAGTTTGCGGGTTTTTTTCGCACTAACACCTCGAGGGCTACGGCTTGTTGTCTGACTAGGGCCGGCACCTGTCACCGCCACCGATTAACGCCTCCCTAAGAGACGATAGCTGAATCGTTGGTAGGGGATTCTAATCGATACTCATCAAATTGAAGACTGGCCAGTCGAGCGTAGAGCGGACAATTATCCAGTAGCTGATGATGAGTTCCTGTGGCTATGACTTGACCGTTTTCTATAACGGCTATTTTATCAGCATTCATGATGGTGGATAAACGATGCGCAATAACAATAGTCGTGCGATCACGCATGACCTCGGTCAACGCCTGTTGCACGTAATATTCGCTTTCAGTATCCAGCGCGCTGGTCGCTTCATCGAGCAGCAGTATTTCTGGATCATTGAGAATGGCTCTAGCCAGCGCAAGCCGTTGGCGCTGCCCGCCAGATAGTCGCACGCCTTGCGCTCCCAGTTGACTTTGGTAGCTCTCTGGCAGCTGAATAATGAAATCGTGGGCGTAGGCTGCGCGGGCCGCTGACTCTATTTGCGCGTCGCTAGCTTCAGGGTTGCCGTAGGCAATATTGTGTCGAATATCACCGCTAAACAGTACCGGCGTCTGAGGTACTAGCGCGGCTTTGTCGCGCCACTCATCGAGCGGTATGTCGCGAATATCGACTTTGCCGTAGCTAATATGACCCAGCCGAGGGTCATGGAAGCGTTGAAGCAATTCAAACACGGTTGACTTACCCGCTCCTGATGGCCCCACCAGCGCCAAGGAGCAACCTGCATCCACGGTGAGTTCGAAATCGATTAACGCGGGGTTGTTGGGACGGCTAGGGTAAGCAAAAGTGAGGTTATTAAATCGGATAGCCTGTTGCCGGTCAGGTTGCCGAACGCCGTTGTCGTCAATAGCGCTGCGTTCGGCCATCAATTCCAGTAGTCGTTCCGCGGCGCCTGCTGCCCGTTGGAGATCACCCCACACCTCAGACAGCGTTGCAAAAGCGCTACCGACGATGACTGCATAAAAAACAAAAGCACCCAACTCACCGCCGCTCATGCGACCTTGGATGACGTCTTGGCCCCCCGACCACATCATGCCCACAAGGCCCGCCAACAATAAGGTGATAGCCACACCGGTTAAAATAGTCCGCTGAAGAATTCGGCGTTTGGCAATGGCAAATGCCGACTCTACGCTGACATCAAATAGCTGCTGCTCTAAATTTTCACGGTTATAACTTTGCACAACCTTGATCGCCTGGAGGACTTCACCGGCGCGACTCCCGACTTCCGCAATACTTTGTTGCGATTGGTTCGATAATGTGCGCACCCGTCGACCAAAGACCATGATGGGTAAAATAGTGAGTGGAACTACCAGCAAAATGATGAGGCTGAGTTTCACGTTGGTAATGACCATCATGGTCAGAGCGCCGACTAGCGACAGGCCATTGCGCGCGGCGAGGCTGACCGAAGAGCCAATCAGCGATTGCAGCAACGTGGTGTCAGTGGTGAGCCGGGACATGATTTCACCGGCCTCATTACTTTCAAAATAGCTGGGCTGAAGGCGCACTAAATTTTTGAAAGCTGCGCTGCGCAGGTCCGCGCTAACGCGCTCGCCAAGCCAGGTCACCAAGTAAAAGCGAATCATCGCGCCAACGGCCATAGCGCAACCCACCACCATCATAAAGGCGACAGCCTGCCTTAAGCCGGAATTGTCGGTGCTGGAGAATCCCTCATCGATCAGTATTCGAACACCATAACCGAGCGATAGCTGCGCTAAGGCGGTAAACACCAATGCGATGGAAGCGGCAACGAGGCGCCACTTGTGAGGCCATAAAAAGTGTAATAACTGCTTTAAAGGGCCGAAATTTTTGGTGGGTGTTGGCGCGTTTGGGTCAGTATCAGTCAAAAGACATTGGATCCTTGGGGTTAGGTGTTACTGAGTGGCTCAAGGGTGGGTCGCTCAGGCTAAGTAATAGGGGGGGGCGTCAACGTCTACGGTGTGTCGTCGGTCTCTAGGCGACGTTTTAGGACAAAGCGACCAAAAAACACCCCCACCTCAAAAAGCATCCACATGGGTATCGCTAACAGCGACTGTGAGATGACATCTGGGGGCGTGAGCAACATACCAAATACAAAACATCCGACAATGATAAAAGGCCGCTTTTTGGCCAGGGCCTCGGGTGTCATTACGCCAGTCCAAATGAGTATTACTGCCGCGATGGGAATTTCAAAGGCAATACCGAAGGCAAAAAACAGCTTCAAAACAAAATCTAGATAGCGATTTATATCGGTCATCACTGCGACATCGCTTGGCCCAACGCTGGTGAAGAAAGCAAAGATTAGCGGAAAAACCACAAAGTAAGCAAAGGCCGCACCGGCGTAGAAAAGTATGACCGAGGAGGCCAATAGTGGGAACGCGACGCGCTTTTCCGTCCGATACATACCCGGTGCGACAAATGCCCACAGCTGATAAAGAATGACCGGGATTGCAAGGAAGATGGCCGTGACTAAGGTCAGCTTGAAGGGGGTTAGAAACGGCGAGGCAACATCGGTAGCGATCATGCTAGAGCCCTCGGGCAGTAATGCCCTTAGTGGCTCAGAAACAAAGGTATAAATCTCGTTGGCAAAGGGAAATAGGCAAATGAATATCAACAACACCGATAACAGGGCACGCAACAGTCGATCGCGAAGTTCCGTGAGATGAGCAACGAGGGGCTGCGGATCGTCGTGCAATTGATCAGACATTAATGGGCTTTCTCACCGCTCGGTGGCGGGTGTTGGGCCGTTGAGCTTGATGGTTCATTAGTCAGCGGCTGATCACGGTCAAGACTATCGCCGCTGCTATCAGTCCTCTCGCGAAAGTGATCGCCCACTTCATGTAATTGTGTCTCAACTGGCTTGGTGATGGCCGCCACGTCTTGTTTTAGGGTGGTTGCGCTGTCGCGGAGCTCCTGCATGACCGCATCGTTATGCAGCTCGCGCTCCACCTCTGTACGCACGTCGTTAAAACTTCGACGAATACGATTCACCCAGACCATTGTCGTTCGAATGGTGCCAGGTAGGCGCTCGGGCCCAATCACCAATAAGCCAACAATACCGACTAGCAACAGTTCGGTGAAGCCCATATCAAACATGACGTAGCCTCTGGACGATAATGCTTCTCACCCCTTGCTGTCGTCGTCTGCCTGATCGCGCTTTTGTGCGCTGGCGTCTGTAACATCGCCCTCGCTACTATCATCGTCATCGCTGATACTGTTTTTAAACCCCTTGATCGCTGAACCGAGATCGCTTCCTATATTTTTCAGACGAGACGTACCAAAAAGCATGACGACAATGGCTAAAACGATTAGCAGCTGCCAAATACTGATTCCACCGAGCATATAAGACCTCCAAACTTGTAAACGTTATCGATGACCACGGCGGGCTCTCGAGTCATAGATTCAACAGCGCACCGTGGCTGTGGTCTCCTTAGTAATCGTCAGTATGCGCTTTTCGAGCGGCTTTTTCTTCCAGTCCTGACAGACCAAATCGCTGATTGAGAACATCCATGACCGCGCGATGGTTCATGTCAAAATGGGCGAGCATAACCATTGAGTGAAACCACAGGTCTGCCACTTCTCCGGCAAGAGCGTGTTGGGCATCGGTGGTTTTTCTGGCATCAAGATCCTTTGCAGCTAAAACTACTTCGGTGGCTTCTTCACCGACTTTCTCAAGCATTTTATTCAAACCAAGCGCGTACAGTGATGCTACATAGGAGCCGTCAGTGGCCGACGATTTCCGTTCTTCTAGGGTAATGGCGAGGGCGTCCAGAATGTCATTCATGATTGTTCCTCATTTAATACCCATGACTGGCCGTCGTGATGCGGGTAAAAAAAACAGTGCCGGCGCCCGGTATGGCAGGCAGCGCCACCGATCTGCCGAACTTTTAACAACAGGGTATCGCCGTCACAGTCTAGGCAAATACTCAGCAACGCCTGTATGTTGCCCGAAGTATCGCCTTTACGCCAAATAGCATTGCGCGAGCGCGACCAGTACACCGCGCGCCGCTCCTTCAGTGTGAGTGCGAGCGCCTCAGCATTCATCCACGCCAACATAAGCACTTCGCCCGTCGTGCCATCCTGCGCGATAGCTGGAATTAAACCCTCGCTATTCCAGCGGGGCTGCATGGTGGTCGGCGTATTCGCTTCAATTGTCATGGGTGCATTATGCCAGAGCTGTTAAGAACGTTGTTTGAGTATAGCGAGAGCAAATAGTGCACCGCCAGCGCCGGCTAGCCACGGCAGTGTTGGACTCAGCGCTATTGCCAGTGCGGAGGCGCCTGCACCGACAACGCCTAAAGCCATCCAGAGCGTGGTTGAGGGTTTAGATTTTTTGTTGACCGGCGCCGTCCTGAGTTTAGCCAAGACTAAATCGGGTATGAGGGGCAGGGTCTCGAGCCAGGCCGGAGCGTCGTCACGCAATCGCTTCCATACTGACTGGGGCGCGTAGCGTTCACTGAGCCAGCGTTCTAGAAAGGGCTTGGCGGTATCCCAGAGGTTGAGCTCGGGATACAGTTGCCGCCCGAGCCCCTCAATATTGAGTAATGTTTTTTGCAGTAGCACGAGCTGGGGCTGGACTTCCATATTGAAACGGCCCGCGGTTCTGAATAGCGTCACTAGCATGGTCCCGAATGAAATGTCCTCTAAAGGACGCTCAAACACTGGCTCACATAGGGTCCGCATGGCAGTCTCAAACTCGGCGACCGGTGTGTCGGCCGGCACCCAGCCACATTCAACATGGAGTTTAGCGACCAAGCGATAGTCTTGCTTGAAAATGGCCAATAAGTTCCTTGCTAAGTAGTACAAATCTGATTCGCTTAATTGACCAACAATCGCACAATCGACCGCAAGATAAGACGGGTCTTCAGGGTTTGATGCATCGACGAAAATATTGCCCGGATGCATATCCGCGTGGAAGAAGCTGTCCCTGAACACTTGGGTAAAAAATATCTCCACGCCGCGTTCAGCGAGAAGCTTCATGTTTACCCCAAGGCGATGGAGTGTGTCGATATCGCTCACTGGAATGCCCTTGATGCGTTCCGACACCATGACGTCGCGAGTTACCAATGGCCAATGCACGGCGGGCACATACACTAAGCCTGAATCGAGAAAGTTGCGCCGAAGCTGAGATGCATTACCCGCTTCTCTGCGTAAATCGAGTTCATCGAGCAGCGTTCGTTCATAATCTGCTGCCACCTCCATTGGCCGTAGCCTGCGACCATCTTTAAAGAATCTTCCTACCCAGAATGCCAGCTGTTTAATAAGCCTGAGGTCTGCGCGAATAGTGGTTTCGATGTCCGGACGTAGTACCTTAACCACCACTACTTCGCCGGTGGATAGGACAGCTCCATGAACTTGTGCTACCGAAGCGGCCGCCAGTGGTGTCTGTTCAAACTCGGCAAACAAGGTATCGATACTCGCACCGAGGGATTTTTCGATCAGCGTTATGGCTTCTGGCGTAGGGAACGACGGCACTTGATCTTGCAGTAAAGCCAGTGCATCCGCGATATCGTCAGGCAACAGGTCGCGGCGGGTCGATAATAGCTGACCAAATTTAATAAACACGGGCCCCAGTTCTTCCAGCGCTTGGCGCAGTCGGTCGCCACGATCCTCGAGGGGTTCACTGGCAGGCAATCGGCTGAGCGCAAAGAGTGTTCGAACTATCCATGGCCTGTGAGCGTCAGGTAGCAGCGTATCCAGACGTTGGCGACGGATAGTGCGATAAACGCTGAGCAGGCGCCGCACCATTAGTCCCGCCCGTCGACGTTGCGTGCCAATCTCTGTAGTTGCGACGCTAGCCGATCGACACGCAACCCCAGACTCTGTATATCATCAAAGAAAACATCGAGCTCCGCGGCCGGGGGTGACAGCCGCCCCTCTTCAAGAATAAATTCTGATAGCTGGCGCCGCAGACTTTGACTGGCGTCTTTACTCCAGCTAAATACGCCTCGCAGCCACTGAGCCAGCTGGTGTCCCGCCACGTCCCCAAGCACATTTACCAGCGGTGCTTCCCAATCGAGGTCCATGCGCGTAATAATCTGTTGCAAGGTGAGCAGTGGTGCGGTCTGGCCAATGATTTCTAGATCGCTGTTGATGAGCATTGCCGCTGGATCATCGGCGATCGCCAAGGCCAAAAAATCCTCCAAAGAGCCCCGCACTAGGGTTTTATTTTTAGCCTCCGAGTAACCACTTACCTCCAGCTTTCCCTGCTCAGTAATAGTGATAAAGATAGCCACCGCTGGCGTGCTACAGTCAATGGCAATAACGGTGTCGGCCATTTCTGCCAGCTCTTTGCGTGCACCCGGGGCTAACGTCAGCGCCTGATTAATGGTGGCTTCGAGCGCTGCTGTTGCGGCTGTGAGCAGCGCGGGGTCATGTTGGTCTTGCATTGATTAGGCCTTGATGCCGCGATGGACTGCGACAATGCCACCGGTCATATTGTGGTACTGACAATCGACAAAGCTCGCTTCTTCCATCATACCTAGGAGCGTTTCCTGATCGGGGTGTTGACGAATGGATTCGGCAAGGTAGCGATAACTATCCTCGTCGTTAGCCACTAAGCGACCCATCATAGGAAGAATCCGAAATGAATAGGTGTCGTAGACTTTTTGCAACAATGCACTGGTGGGCTTGGAGAATTCCAACACCAGAAGGCGACCGCCCGGCTTTAAAACACGCTCCATAGACTCTAAGGCGAGTTGTTTATCGGTGACGTTACGCAGGCCAAAAGCAATGGTGATGCAGTCAATGCTGTTGTCAAGAAATGGCAGCGTTTGGGCGTCGCACTGCACCATATGTAAGTTGCCAAAGGCGCCGGCGTCGAGCAATTTATCGCGACCCACCGCTAGCATTGAGGCATTGATGTCGGCAAGAATAACCTTACCCTGGGCGCCGACTAATGTCGAGAATCGAGCCGATAGATCACCGGTGCCCCCGGCGATATCTAACACTGTTTGACCAGGACGGACTGCGCTCAGCTCAATCGTGAAGCGCTTCCACAACCGATGAATACCCACTGACATTAAGTCATTCATTATATCGTAGCGACTAGCGACAGAATCAAAAACGCCGCGAACCAAATGTACCTTGTCATCGCGGTTAACGGTTGTGAAACCAAAATGAGTCGTGTCTTGTCTATCCTCAGCTCTACGGGTCTCATCAGTCATGGCTAGGTGTCCAGCATTATCGTTGTTGTAGTGTAACTGAGGATGGATGTTTCATCAGGGTTTGAAATGGAGTACTTGTATCTCGGGGTCGCGACTGCTGCGCGCCGTTTGCACCGCCTTGAGATAACGCTCCCATAATCCTGCGCTATCCTGCACCAGCTCAAGCAGGTAGGGCCAGGTGAAAATACCGCTGTCGTGGCCATCGTCGAACACCAGTTGGATAGCGTAGTGACCGACGGCGTTAATAGTGGTAATCGCTACATTGCGTTTACCGGTTTGCAACACTTCTTGGCCCGGCGTATGCCCTCTCACTTCTGCGGAGGGGGAGTGTACCCGTAAAAATTCAGCGCTGAGTTCCCCTTCGCTACCGTCATCAAAGGCCAGCTCTAAAACATGGCGGGTTCGTGAATAATGAATTCGAGTAACGGTTGTCATCGCAAAAAAACTCGGTGCTTCACAAGATAAAACGCGACAGGTCTTCGTCTTTGGCTAAATCACCCAGACGGCCATCGACAAATTCGCTATCAATAACAACGGTGGAGCCGCTAAGGCCCGCGTCGGCGGCAGTAAACGACACTTCCTCGAGCAGTCGTTCCATGACGGTATGTAGTCGCCGTGCGCCGATGTTTTCAGCCTGTTCATTGACCTGCCAAGCGATTTGAGCAAGTCGCGCTACGCCGTCCTCAGTAAACTCAATGGCGACATCTTCGGTCGCCATGAGCGCGGTATATTGTGCGGTCAGCGCAGCCTTTGGCTCAGTGAGAATACGTCTGAAGTCATCGGGTGTCAGCGCACTGAGCTCCACTCGAATCGGCAAACGACCCTGTAACTCGGGAATCAAATCTGAGGGCTTCGATAAATGAAAAGCGCCTGAAGCAATGAATAAAATATGATCAGTCTCAATGGTGCCATGTTTGGTGGTCACTGAGCAGCCTTCGACAAGGGGCAATAAATCTCGCTGAACACCTTCCCTTGATACGTCGGCCCCACCCGTCTCACCACGCGTTGCTACTTTGTCGAGTTCGTCGATAAAAACGATGCCGTTTTGCGCTGCCGCCTCAAGCGCTTGGGCTTTCAGATCGTCGTTATCGATAAGCTTAGCGGCCTCATCCTCCTGCAATACCTTGAGCGCCTCCGTTACCGGCATTTTCCGTGTTTTGCTACCGCTCTTCATATTGGAGAACAGGCCTTGTAGCTGTTGGGTCATTTCTTCCATGCCGGGTGGCGCTAAAATATCGACACCGGCCCCCTGATGGCTCACTTCAACGTCAACTTCTCGCTCGTTGAGCTCTCCCTCGCGTAGCTTTTTGCGCAAAATTTGGCGTGTCGATGCGTTGGCGTCATTGCGGTCGGGTGGCAGCAAGATGTCTAACATGCGCTCTTCTGCTGCTTCTTCGGCGCGAAACTGAACCTTTTCGATGGCACCTTCACGAAATAGCTTTAGGGAGGTTTCCACCAAGTCGCGAATCATCGATTCCACGTCTCTGCCCACATAGCCAACTTCGGTAAATTTGGTGGCCTCGACCTTGACAAACGGTGCGTTGGCCAACTTGGCGAGCCGCCGTGCAATCTCGGTCTTACCGACTCCGGTGGGCCCGATCATTAAAATATTTTTAGGTGTGATTTCTGCGCGTAGCTCCGCGTCCAGTTGCTGCCTGCGCCAGCGATTACGTAATGCAATAGCCACTGCTCGTTTGGCTTCGGTTTGACCAATAATATGTTGATCGAGAGAGTGAACGATCTCTCTTGGCGTCATAACTGACATGAATTATCCCAGGGTCTCAATAGTATGGTGG